>Ga0193735_1000051_pt1 | contig 40296 bp, 38 predicted proteins | sample U1m2metaG_FD_145080 | JGI IMG/M metagenome (GOLD analysis project Ga0193735, IMG submission 145080) | Soil microbial communities from a riparian zone of the East river system, Colorado, United States - U1m2 | ecosystem: Environmental > Terrestrial > Soil > Riparian zone | place: USA: East River... | reverse complement strand
TTTGTCATCGCAGGAATGTAGCCCGCGACAGAGGGTAGGGGAAGCTGTCAGCGTCCCTACAGCTGCGATGCGCGCAGCGAACTGTCAGCGACCGGCGGATGCCCGGTGATTCGCGAATCACGACTCAGTTTGCACGAAATTTTCTCGAGGAAATCTGCGACATGTTCGGCAATGATCGCTTCGGCAGAAGTTATTTGCTGGCGGCGCACGGCAAGCGACTGCTCCGCGACAGACCGCAACGCATCGATATCGTAAAGATACACGCCCTCCATTTCGTTTACGGCAGGATCGACATCGCGCGGAACGGCGATATCGATGATGAAAAGGGGCCGATCAATGCGATTGGCCAACATGGGTCCCAGATTTGCCGGAGTCAGTAACAGAGCTTCCGAAGAAGTGGATGTAATCAGGATATCGATCTCGCTACATTGCTGTGGCCACTGATCGAACTGGACGGCCTTGCCACCAACTCGTTGTGCCAACTCCTGGGCGCGATCATTTGAACGATTGCTTACGCGCAGATCGGTCACCCCTCGGGAAACCAGCGCGCGCGCCGTGCGCTCGCTCGTTTCACCGGCTCCCAAAACCAAAACGCTGCAGTTGCCAAATTCGCCGAAAATTTTCTGAGCCAGATCGACCGCGACCGAACCGACCGACACCGAACCGCGGGTAATTTCTGTGTGTGTGCGGACTTGTTTCGCAACACGAAAGGCCCGTTGAAACAACCGATGAAGGCAGGGTCCAACCGCACCAGACGTGCGCGCGGATTGATAAGCCTTCTTTGTCTGACCAAGAATCTCCGTCTCGCCTACGACCATCGAATCGAGTCCGGAAGCGACCCGGAACAGATGTTGTATGCACTTTTCAGCTTCGTAACGGTAAAACGGCAACGCTTCGCTGTGGCTGCGGTCACTGACCTCACGGTTTTGCAATAGGCAATGAGCAATTTCATCTGTCGACACACGTTTTTCTGACGCGCCATACACTTCCACGCGGTTACACGTAGCGAGCACCAACACTTCCGCGCAACCCGCCTCACGAAGGGTGGATTCAGCGCCGGCGCCGCCGGCAAAACGTTCTCGCGTTTCGACGTTGGCAGTGTGGTGACTCAGGCCGACGCAGAAAAGATTCATGGGAGAGAGTGTGTTTGCGCTGAGAACGTGATTCCCCAGAGAAGAGTCAAAGCGGCGCTAAATCCGATAATGCAAAGCGCTGCAACTCGCTTTGGCCCGATCCGACGAAAATACCGGCCTTGCAAAATAGCCGCGTAGAGCAACCAAACGCCAACGGCAGCTACCACTTGCACGCGTGGCAGAGGTCGGCCCGTAAAAAAGCCACTAACAATCCCGATCGTATACAGGATGAAGCCCCACCAAAGCAGACGTGTGATTGCCGCAAAGAGATCAGTCAGCGGCGGCAGATGATAAAAAATCGAATGCAAATGATGTGTTTTGAGCTGGCGCTCCTGCAGCAGATACATCACCCCGGCGATGCAGGCGAGGGCGAACGCGCCATAGGCTACGAGTGAAACCGAGGCATGAAATTCCAGCGCAGGATTGGCGGGCATCTTCACGGAATGACGAACATCAATCGGCGCAATTAACGCAAACCCTTGCAGGAGGACCACCAGCGGCGCAGTGAACGCGCCCATAAGCGAGAGACGGTAGGTCGGGCCGACCAGCATGTAGATCAGTGCTACCGACCAGGCGAGAAAGATGAAAACCTCAAACAAGTTCGTCAGTGGACAACGTCCCAGCGCGTGACCGCGGATGGACAAAAACGCCGTTTGAAAAATAAAGCCCAGCCCGATTGCCAGAAAATTAAATCTTCCCGGCCGAAAAACGCATGCCCGCAAAGCAATGCCGGTGCGCACGACCGCGGCGAGGAAACAGATTGTCGAAATGATTAGAAGATCTCGATCCACTAGAACAAAAGATACTGTAAGAGGTGCTCTCCGCTTCGCAATCTGTGCTCTATCGCTTTGCTCTCAGAAGCCTCAGGTGTTGGTAATGCATGCGTCGCGCGCCTCACAGAGACGCGGCTACAGAAGCGAGCTGCGATTGACGTCTGCCCCGGGCCCGCTAGCGTTCGCGCCGATGGCTTTGGATACACTCGAAAAACTCCGCGCGGCCGTGCGCGATGTGCCCGACTTTCCGAAGAAAGGTATCGTATTCAAAGATATTACGCCGGTCTTGAGCGATCCTGCCCTGTTTCATGCGTCCATTGATCTGTTTTTGAATCGTTGCCGCGGGAGAAAAATCGATAAGATCGTCGGGATCGATGCGCGCGGGTTCCTCTTTGGATCAGCGGTCGCCTATGAGCTCGGTGTCGGTTTCGTTCCGATTCGAAAGCGTGGCAAGCTGCCTTTCCAGACTGAGATCGCCAGTTACTCGCTCGAGTACGGCGAAGCGGAAATGGAGATGCACATCGATGCCATTGACGCAGGCGAACAAGTTGTGCTGGTAGATGATTTGCTGGCGACGGGCGGAACTTCCGCTGCTGCGGCTGTCCTCATTCGCAAAGCCGGCGGAGAGCTCCTCGAAGCACAGTTTCTGATTGAGTTGGAATTTCTTCATGGCCACAAGCAACTTGAGCCGACGCCAGTCATTTCGTTTCTGAAATACTGAACCTCGGCAGGACATAATGTCCTGCCACAGGCAGGCCGATCGCGTCTTCTCCATTTGAGATGGATTTGGATTTTGACGATCCAATTTTAGATTGAACAGCAATCCGAATTTGCGATGAGAACGTCCCGTCATCTGGAGCAAGTGTTGGCGCACGCCGCAAGCCGCCTTGCGGCGACGGGTACCAGACGTCCCACCGAAGTCCTCCCGCTTTACAAGAAGTTTCTCAAGGTGGAGGAGCACCGGTTGCGCCTGAAGCACCAGGCGGGTGGGGGCGGCCGCGAAATTTGTGCCCGGCGCGCTGAGCTGGTCGACGTTTTATTGCAATATGTTTTCGACGCTGCGGCGACTGCCGCTCGCAGAAACGGGGCCGCCAAAGTCCCACTTGCCTTGATCGCTCTTGGTGGATACGGCCGGGGCGAGCTCAACCCGTTTAGTGACATCGACGTGATGCTTTTGCATCATCAGGGAAAGAAGGGGATTTCGCCGCATCTGGAGGAGATGGTACAGCAAGTTCTTTATCTCCTATGGGACAGTGGCTTCAAAGTTGGACACTCCACGCGCTCGATCAAAGAAGCGGTTGCTCAGGCCAATGAAGACATGCGCACGAAGACTGCCATGCTGGAATCGCGATTTCTCGCGGGCGATGCCGAGCTGGCACGAGAGTTTCGGCGGCAATTTCGTTCGAAGTGCGTCAGCGGATATGAACGCGAATACGTGGAACTGCGCATGCAGGACCAGGTCGCCCGGCACAAGAAATTCGGCGACAGCGTCTATCTGCAGGAACCGAACCTGAAGAGCGGATGCGGCGGACTGCGCGATTATCAAAATCTTCTTTGGATGACCTATTTCAAAGAGGGTTCCCTGAGCACGAACCAACTCGTGGGGAAAGACTGGCTGAGTGAAAGCGACCAACGCCGAATAGAAAAGGCGTACGATTTTCTCCTGCGCTTGCGCACCGCCTTGCATTACGCAACGGGACGCGCGACCGACATACTTCACCTTAACTTGCAGGAAGAGATCGCAAAACGGCTCGATTATTCTTCTGGGAACGGCCAACTGCGCAGCGAGACGCTCATGCGGGACTATTACGAGCACACACGAGACATTTACCGAGTCACGGAACGCATTACGGAGCAGTTTGTCAGCGGATATGTCACAAGCAAGACCCGTTCTCTGTTCAGTTTTCTTCCCCTGGTGCGAGCGGCCAAAACTCCTGTGGGAGAATTTTTCTTTGTTCGCAACAAGCAATTGCACCCAGAGCGGCGTGATCTTTTTCGCAAAGACCCCGAGCAAATGATGCGAGCATTTCAGTTTGCTCAGGAGCGCGGCCTGGATCTGAGCCCGGAATTGGAGGATCTCCTGAGCAGAAGCCTCGGAGAGGTTACCCGCACGTATCAGTATGCACGCGGACCGCGCGCGATCTTTAAAGAGATTTTATCACAAAAAGGGAGAGTGGGTCGCATCCTCCGAATGATGCATCGAGTCGATTTTCTCGGACGCTACATTCCCGAATTCGGACAGCTTACATGCCTGGTACAGCATGAGTTTCTGCATCGCTACACGGCTGACGAGCACACATTGGTGTGTATCGATAAACTTGATGCCCTGGCGCAGACGAATGATCCGAAGCTGATCGCTTATCGCAAGATTTTTGAGCAACTGGAGGATCCATTTGTTCTCTATCTCGCGCTCCTTTTACACGATAGCGGTAAAGCGGTCGGGGCGCGGCCACACTCTGAAGCGAGCGCACTCTTCGCCCAACGTGTCGCTGCGCGTCTGCAGTTGTCGTCCGAGCAGCGAAAGGCGCTCATTCTGCTCGTCGATCATCACCTCACTCTTTCGCAGACCGCGCAGCAAAGAAATCTTGATGATCCCGCCACGGTCACGGACTTCGCCCACATTGTGAAGCACCAGAGAAATCTAAACTCGCTGATGCTGCTTACCCTGGCCGATGGCCAGGGTACAAGCGCGGAGGGGTGGTCGGATTGGAAAGAATCCCTCGTATGGGCATTATTTCACGAGACCTCTCGGTGCCTGGCGGACCAAAAGTCGTACTACGAAAAGACAAAGGTCGAGCGCGAAAGCTTGCAGGTCTCGGTAACCGCAAAACTTTCCGCAGATTTTGCGGCAGAGATTGAAGCACATTTTGAATTCATGCCTGACAATTATTTTCGCGCCAGCGACGTCCCCGAGATTGTCGAGCACCTGCAATTGTTCCGGTCCTTTCTGGAGAATTTCTCCAGTCCGCCACAAGCCGGATTCGCTGCGGAGAACCGGGGAGAGTCTCCGCTTGCCGCGGCAATCCGATGGAAAGCCGTTCCAGAGCAGGGGCACAGCGTTGTCACCTTTTGCACGTGGGAGCGTGAAAGGTTATTGGCAAAGGTGGCCGGCTCATTTTCGGTTGTGCCCTTGAATATTTTGAGCGCTGATGTCTTTCCCCGGGGGGACAACGTCATGCTGACCGTTTTTCATGTGTGCGACACAAAAGGGCGTCCTGTCACTCACCAGCGCGACTTTTCGCTGGTAGAGCAAACTTTGCGGCGAGCGCTCGAAGATGAGAATTTTCATTTCCGTCCGTTAATCGAAAAAGCCAGGCGCCAAAGCCATCGTCTTGCGACAGGAATTGAATTTCCAACGCGGATTGCAATCGATAACAAAACCCATCCGGTGTATGCGCTAATTGAGATTCAGGCACCGGACCGGCTCGGCTTGCTTTATGATGTCTTGACCTGCCTTGACCGCGAAAATCTTTTGGTCCCGCTCTCTCGCATCAACACGCAGGCTGGCGCAGCCATTGATACTTTGTATGTCGTGGACCGTTCCACACGTGCCAAGATTACCGATGCGCATCGCATCAGGGAGATCCAGCAGCGTCTTCAAAATACAATTTTGAGTGGAGGCGTTGCGAAGTCAAAGTAGTAAGAAGCGCCCCCAAGCTCTGCTTTCTTGATCCTATGAACGCTCTAATTCTCGCGGCCGGATACGCAACACGCCTTTATCCACTGACACTCAACAAAGCGAAGCCGTTGCTCGTCGTCGGTGGTAAGCCGATTATCGAATGGGTGGTAGACAACCTTCAGGGTGTTCCCGATCTGGAAACAATCTATGTGGTGACAAATGACAAGTTCGCGGCGGACTTTCAGGCTTGGAGCGAGCGCTATCAAAATCGACATCCGCAATTCAAATTCAAAATTGTCAACGACGGCTCCAAAAGCGATGACGATAAACTTGGCGCAATTGGAGATATTAATTTTGTTGTCACCCGCGAGAACCTGGGCCGAAGCAGCCTGTTAATTGTTGCCGGCGACAACTTATTTACTGAATCGCTTGAGGGATTCGTGGCTTGCGCCAAAGGAAGCGAAGCAACGGTTGGGGTCTATGACGTTGGCGACCGTGAAGCGATCAAAAAGTATGGCAATGTCCTAATCGACGGCGATGGAATCATCACTCACTTGGAAGAGAAACCACAAAAGCCGCGGGGAACACTCGCGGCGATCGCGCTTTACTATTACTCCCCTGCGGTGCTCTCTCTTTTGACCACGTACCTTGCAGCTGGCAATAACCGCGATCAGCCGGGCCGTTTTGTGCAATGGCTGTACACGCGTAAACCTGTAAAGACGTTCCAGATCAAAGGGAAATGGCTCGATATCGGAAGCAAAGAAACACTGGAGAACGCAGATCAGATTCTTCGAAAGATCAAAGCGTGATCGCTAATGACGAAATCCGAATGACGAATGGGAAAGCTAAAATCAAAAAAGGCAAGTCGATGATGCGAAAAGAAATGCCGAATCTTGTAGCTTTTTAACTCTCTCAACTTTGTAACCTTGTCCTCATTTCAGCCGCCCTTCGTCAAACTCGATTAGATCGAAATAAGTCCGAATATCCTTGCGTCCTTCGCCACCGACCTCCTTCAGAAAGAGGAGAAAGCGCGCCTTTTTTGCGGCAGTGTCTGGATGCCGTGAAATCATCGCTTGGTTCCACTGTTCAATGATTTCGGGAGAATGCCGCGCGCCGTTTGTCTCCACCCACTTTAGAATTGCGTCATCCTCGTCCAGCCTGTTGACGATTTCTTCAAATCCGTCGCCGTCAATTTTTAAAAAAGTCAGCAGATGCTTGTCGAACCCGACGGTTTTATAGTTGTAGCCGTTGAGCAGGCCTTTGCGATGAAGCCTGGCCTTGTCGATCAAACGCGGCAGATGCACGTAGCCGCCAAGTTTCTCGTACGGACTGCGTGGATGCAGTCTTTGCATGGAGAAAATCTGACTAAGTCGCGGGCAAAGGCCGCTGGGCGACCCCCGAAAAATCGCTCTCTGGAACGCTTGGGACGTCCGGTTTCTGTTCCTGCAACAATTCTCCCTGCGTAAGATTGGCCCGGCCAATCACAAGCTGGCCGGAAAACATACCGCCTTTTTCAACCGAAATCGCCTTCGCTGTGACGTCGCCTTCAAGTGCGCCTTTTTTTTGAATCGTCACGGTCTGGGCAACGATCTCTCCGGACATTCTTCCCTTGATTTCGATGCTTTCCGCGCGAACCCGCCGAAAGCAATGAATATCCGATTTGCGCTCGACGATGATGCGTCGTGCGCTAATGCGGCCAGGAATTTTGCCTGAGAAGTTGATCGTCGCGGTGTCGTCGCAATGCAGGTTGCCACGCAATCTGCCCTCGATTAAGGCGGACCGGCAAACGACACTGCTGCTGCCCAGATCGCCTTTACCCGTCAGATGGACGTCTCCCCGCGTTCGAATCGTGCGGCTGAAACCGCTGGTGACTTTGTAGTCGCGCAGATCAATGTGTGCGCTGCATGCCGGGCAGATTGTCGAAGTAGCCGAGCCACAGACCTGCTGCTTCCGCTTACATTCAAAACACTCGATAACGGAGCTGTGCTGCCGCTTCCAAAAATCCTCAAATTTGCCGAGGATAGAGGAGCTGGCTGGCGCAGCAGGCGCTTCCTCGCGGACCCGCAGCTTCAGGCCGGGTTTTGGCGCAAACGGAGAAAAATAGCGGCCGCACTGGCGACAAATCGAGCTCTTCGCCGCCGCATACTCCATCTGCTTGAAGCCACAGTGTGGACATTCCACACTGACTTTTGCAGGCGACGGACTGGCCACCGGACGCTAACCCCTGGATTCCCTTTATTAGCGCCCTCCAAACGCCGCCTTGATTGGCTCGCTGGATCGCACAACTTCCGGGCGGGCTGGGGCCGACTTCGCGGAAATCGAGCCACTGGTAACTTCCGATTTGCCAATAAAAGTCGCTCCTTCTTCAATGACAAGGCGCGCTGCTTTCAAATCTCCCTGCAATGTGCATTTTGATTTTAGCTCGCAACGCTCGGCCACTGTGATGTTGCCTTGGACTTTGCCATAGACGGTGATCGATTTGGTTTTTACCTCGCCGCGAATGTCAGCGTTTTCCCCAATTGTTAAGACGCCGTCAGAATTGATTTCCCCTTCGACCTTCCCGTCGATGAGAAGTTCTTTTTGGAACTTGATCGAGCCTTTGATTTCGACATCGCTCGAGAGGATGTCTTTGCCACCGTGATCTGCCATAGGTTTTGGTTTATCGATGATTGTTGATGTTATTGGTTCTTCGCCATTCGCAGGATGATTATTTTCATCTATCCCCGAATACCGCGGTTCTTCCCTGACTGGCGGCATCGGCTTTTGCGGGACGAATCTTTTGAGCATCCGGTAGATTGTGACAGTCGGCGGTGGCTGTCAACGGATTCTCGTCGCAATCACGAATTTTTTATTGTGTTACCACACGGTAAAGTTTCGCAACTCCGTTTTGAGCCGACAGAACGAGAAACGGTGGCGCTCTGGTTGCTGTTTTATCCAGCACGAAGCAGATCGACTGTTGAGGCACGGCAATACTTAGGATCTCAGCCGAATTTTGTGCCGCGCGCTCGGAATCGTAGGCGATTACCCAAGCGACCTTGTGATTTTCCAGAAGTTTACGGACCGTTCCCCAATCTTGACTGACAAAAAAACGCGCACTGTCCTCAATTCCCGGCAGGCTTTCATGCGAGCTGCCAGCCACCCCGGGCTGACCTGACCAATAGGCGATCTCTGGAGAAAGCCACCACGGCGCAAGGAATGGGTGATTCTCCGACGATCGCAAACTGAGCGCCATGTCGCGCAGCTGCGCCGATTCATTGCGCTGTGCCACGCGACCAGCCAGTTGCGCATCATTTGGCCAAAGTTTTTCGTCCCAATCGCGCAAAATCGGAAAGATCGATAGGAAGAATGCGATCCAAACTGCCGCGCGCGAGTTGATCGGCTTGAGCAAATGCGGTAGCGCCAAAGCAAAGATCAGTACAAAGAAGTATCCCCACCGCGCCTGGCAAATTGTCAGGACATAAGCGGCAACCAAAAGCACGAGAATAAACGTAGGCGTCGTCTCCTCACTCTTGTGCCTGGTCTTGATTATGCCGATCCAAATGAGGAATGGCGTGACCACGAGCAAATACCCGCACCATCGCAACCAAATTGGATTTGCCGGCGAGACATGCGCGAGTTCGCCGATCGTTCGCGTCCAGTTTTGGAACAGCGAATCCGAATAGAAGATGGAAAATGACGGGATGCGCTGCTCAATCAAAAGTCCAATTAAAATGACGAGAGCAAAACAAAGCCAACCGGCGCGCCGGGACCTGGCCGAGATCGCTCTTGGGTTTTTAAGCGCGCTCACAACCATCACAAGCAGAAATAAAACGAGCGACTCATAAGCCGAGGTCCAGATCGCCAATCCCCATGCGATTCCACTGACGATGTTTCCTTTACTCCGATCTGGAACTAAAACTGAGCTGGCTTCTGCTTGCAGACCCCATTCTGCGCAAATCGCGATTGTCACGAGCAACATCAGCAAGGATTGATGATCGGGCCTGCCGAGCTCCGTTCCATGAACGAGAATGGGACTGATCGCGTACAGGATCAGCATGGCCCAGCGATAGCGAACCTTCATTCGCTTCGACCACCACCAAAGAAACCAGCCTGCGAGCAGCGCGAGCAAAGGCGAGACAAGCGCGCCAGCCACATCGATTGCGTGCGCTGTGAATGGCTTCAGGAAAATCGACAGCGCGAGGATGAGATAATCGAGCGGAGCAGTTGTGTGCGGAGTCGTCCCTGCCGGGAAGTTCTCGAAGTCGTGGCGCCGTACGATCAACCCGGGATGTTCCGAGCACATCCGCACGCGTGTCATCCGCGCATAGCAATCCGCGTCGGTGAAATAAACATTCCCGGCGACAAAAACATCCTGATAATTCGCGCAGCGCGTTGCCAGGATTAGCACGCTGAGAATTGTGATTTCAATGATGCTCAGGGTTCCGCGAATCACCGCTTCATCCCAAATCCTCGATTCAAAATGCGCAATCTGAAATTTAGCTGATCTTCGGCGCTTTGCGGGTTGGTCGCAGGGATGTGTTATGCTTCAATGCATGACTGATCCGGGCCTGTAGCTCAGCGGTTAGAGCAGGGGACTCATAATCCCTTGGTCCCAGGTTCGAATCCTGGCGGGCCCAGCCCCGAAAGCTTTCGGGGCCGCCACGCCCGGGGCTTATTTTTTCAACCTCGAATTCACGGCGCGAGTCGGGTAGGCGCATTCGAGCCGTCAGAAACGAATAATTTAGTACTATGAAAGCGTTGTTTTCGATCATTCTCGCCTTCGCCATTTCCATTGGCACGGTTGAGGCCGGACCTGTGAGAACAGCGAAAAACGTGGCGAAGAGTAGTGCAAATACAGCCAAGAATGTCGCGCACAGTGTGGTCAAGGGCACAAGAAGAGCGGTGCACACTGTAGTCTATACGCTCACGCCGTAGACCAAGGCAGTTCTTACGAGTATTTGAAACTCGCCGGTGTGCTGGTGCGCCAACGATTGCCATGGATCAGCTTTCTCGAACAGACGGATTACAAGCGGATGTCAACGGCTGTAAAACAGCGGCTATGCCTTGAGCGCTTCAGTCTGGCGCAATCGGTAGTCAGGCAATAACTGTGGCGAACAACTTCTAATCAGGCGGTGGCGGAATGTTCGCGCTCTCTTGAATCAGCAAATCGAGCCTATGGAGATCAATCGGCTTGACGAGATGATATTGGAATCCCGCTTCGCGACTCTTGCGAATATCATCCTCCATACCAAAACCTGTGAGAGCGATGCCGATAACCGGGCGTGTAGATTGCAGTTTTTGCACCAGATCGATACCGCTGCCATCGGGCAACGCCAAATCACTGATGAGCACATCAAATTGTTCCTTCGAGCTTAGATCGAGGGCAGACTGAAAATTCAGGGCTGATTGCACTTGATAGCCGCGCCGCCGAAGCAGGTTCGTAAGCGACCGGTTTGTATCTTCGTGATCTTCGACAAGCAAAATCCGCATACCCTGGCGTTCCGGTTTCCTGGGGGAAACAGCGGGAGCAATCTGAGCCGCCGCTGTTTCGCACGTTGGAAAAACGAGTGTGAACGTGGAGCCTTTGTTTCGACCCGCGCTTTGTGCGGTGATTGCACCCTGGTGCGCTTCCACAAGCGCTTTGCTGATGGCCAAACCAAGACCCAGTCCGCCCAGCTGTGTACGGCCGCCCTGTTCAAAGGCATCGAAAATTTTCGGCAGTGATTCCGGCTCAATTCCCAAGCCGCTGTCTGCGATCTCAACATGCAGCTGCCCCTGGGAATCGTTTCTCGTCGAAATGAAAATCTGCCCTTTGCTCGGTGTAAATTTCACCGCATTATTTATGAGGTTCCAAAAGATTTGCTGCAATCGCGCCGGGTCCCCTCGCAAATGGACTTTGCGTGCGCTGAGATTGACCGAACGCACCAGATGCTTGCGGTCGATTTCAGGCTGACAAATCTCGAGAACATTCTGCAGGAGACTATGAGCGTCGACGACTTCAAAATTGAGCTGCACCTTGCCCCGGTCAATGCGCGTTAAATCGAGCAAATCATCAATCAGCCGTGCCTCCAATTCCACGTTGCGCCGGATCATTTGCAACGATTCGTGAATGCCCGGAGGCAATGCCGGCTCGCTCTCCAACGCGAGAGCGGACGCGAGCACCGGTGTAAGAGGCGTGCGCAGCTCGTGGCTGAGCATGGCAAGAAATTGATCCTTCGCCATATTGGAACGCGCTTTTTCTGCCAACTCCAAGTTCGTTTTCTGCAACTCTTCCTGGCGATTTTGAAGCTCCGTAGCGAGCGACTGTGATTGCTTGAGCAGATTCTCTGTCCGTGTATTTGCTTCGATCGTGTTAAGCACGATGCCGATGCTTTCCGTTAATTGGTCGAGAAATGCCTGGTGCGTCGAGTTAAAGCGCTCCAACGATGAAAGCTCCATGACTCCTTTTATTTCTCCCTCGAACAAAATCGGCAGGACCGCGATGTTCATCGGGCGGGCCGCCCCCAAAGCGGAACTTACCTTTATGTAATCGCTGGGCGCATCGGTGATGAGAATACGTTGTTTTTCCAGCGCGGCTTGTCCTACCAGGCTATCGCCCAGCTTGAAAGAGGTCTTCATCCCGCTCTGTTCGTGGCAAGCGTAGCTCGCTAACAGCTTGAGCTCCGGTTCTCGCCCCGACTTGTCCATGATGTAGAAAACCCCTTGTTGAGCCGGAACCACCGGAGCGAGCTCCGACAAGGTCAGCTTGGCGACTGTCAACAAGTCTCGCTGGCCTTGCAGCATTCGGGTGAACTTGGCGAGGTTGGTTTTAAGCCAGTCTTGTTCCTTGTTCCGCAATGTTGTGTCTTTCAAATTGCGAATCATTTCGTTGATGTTGTCCTTGACGGCCGCGACCTCGCCTTGCGCCCCCACCTGAATCGAACGTGTCAGGTCGCCTTTCGTGACGGCGGTGGCAACGTCAGCGATGGCACGAAGTTGCGTTGTTAGATTTGCTGCCAACCGGTTCACATTATCAGTCAAATCGCGCCACGTTCCCGCCGCGCCTGGTACATTGGCCTGTCCGCCCAGTTTTCCCTCGACACCGACCTCACGCGCGACAGTGGTGACCTGATCGGCAAATGTCGCAAGTGTATCGATCATGTTGTTGATTGTGTCGGCGAGCTCGCTGATTTCCCCCTTTGCCTCAACGAGGAGTTTTTGGTTTAGGTCTCCTTTTGCTACTGCGGTCACAATTTTCGCGATACCGCGCACTTGATTCGTCAAATTGCGGGCCATGAAATTCACACTGTCGGTCAGGTCTTTCCACGTGCCGGCAACACCCTTAACGGTCGCTTGGCCTCCCAGTTCGCCTTCCGTGCCTACCTCCCGCGCGACGCGCGTGACCTCTGACGCGAATGAGTTGAGCTGATCCACCATCGTGTTCACAGTGTTTTTCAGCTCGAGAATTTCACCCTTTACATCGACTGTGACTTTCTTCGAAAGGTCGCCGCGCGCCACCGCCGTCGTCACCTCGGCAATGTTGCGAACCTGCGCGGTCAGATTACCTGCCATCGTATTCACGTTATTGGTCAGGTCTTTCCACGTCCCGGCCACGCCCCGCACATCCGCTTGTCCACCCAGCTTCCCTTCGCTGCCGACCTCACGGGCAACGCGAGTGACTTCGGATGCAAATGAACGAAGCTGATCCACCATCGTGTTGATGGTGTATTTGAGCTCCAGAATTTCACCGCGGACGTCGACTGTGATTTTTTTGGACAAGTCCCCGCTGGCGACGGCCGTTGTCACTTCGGCAATGTTGCGCACCTGCGCTGTCAGGTTACCGGCCATCGAATTCACGCTTTCAGTTAGATCCTTCCAGGTTCCTGCGACCCCTCTCACGTCTGCCTGGCCGCCGAGTTTACCGTCTGTGCCGACCTCTCGTGCAACCCGCGTCACTTCCGAAGCAAACGAGCTTAGCTGATCGACCATCGTATTAATGGTGTTTTTCAATTCGAGGATTTCACCTTTCACGTCGACGGTGATTTTCTTCGATAGGTCTCCCTTAGCGACTGCCGTTGTCACTGCGGCAATGTTGCGCACCTGGCCAGTCAGATTACGCGCCATGAAATTGACCGAATCTGTCAGATCCTTCCATGTTCCCGACACGCCTTCGACGCGAGCCTGGCCACCGAGAATCCCCTCAGAACCCACCTCTCGAGCCACGCGCGTTACTTCCGAGGCAAACGAACGCAGCTGATCCACCATCACGTTAATGGTGTCCTTGAGCTCCAGGAACTCGCCCTTCACATCCACCGTGATTTTTTTGGTCAAATCGCCGGTCGCCACCGCAGTTGTTACGGTGGCGATATTTCGGACCTGATCGGTGAGATTACCGGCCATGAGATTGACGTTCTCCGTCAAATCCTTCCAGGTGCCCGCAACGCCTCTAACGTTCGCCTGGCCGCCCAGCTTGCCCTCTATACCCACCTCGCGTGCAACGCGTGTAACTTCGGATGCGAAAGCGCTGAGCTGACGCACCATCGTGTTCACGATTTTTGCTGTACGCAGAAACTCGCCTTCGAGCGCCCGGCCTTGGATTTCTGTTGCCATTGTTTCGGATAAATCTCCCTTGGCGACAGCGCCGATTACGCGCGCCATTTCGCTCGTAGGATGGACCAAATCCTCGATTAGATCATTGACCGACCTCATCGCTTCGGACCAGGAACCGGATACCTCTGTGAGGGAGGCTCGTTGTCTGATCCTGCCTTCTTTGCCGACCACACGCCGTACGCGCTCCAGTTCCTGTGTCAGATGCTGATTAATCAAGATTGTGTCATTGAAGATATCCGCAATCTTGCCGGCGGTCCCTGTCCAGTCGTCCGGCAGTCGCGCGGAAAAATCTCCGCGCTTGAACGCCGTCAGGGCAGCAAGCAACTTTCTGCCATCGAGTTGGTCCCTGTTGTTGAGTCGCGAACCGTTTGCCGGTCGCATTCTAGGGGTAGAGATGTTTTTCTTCATAGGGAGTGAACAGGCTCGGGACTTCCGTCTTGGAAATTCCATGTGTATGAGGACTCATATTTGAGCGCCGTAGAGAAATCGGATGGCTGGTCGGGCAAAGCCGTATGGCTTGCGAAATATCGGTAAAGTGATGCTTGTGAGGCTGCAGGCTTCGCTAGCGAAACATTCGTCGCGGGCTAATGGGGAAAACCGTGCAGTTGGCCAATACCTGACAGGCAGAGACCAAAAAGCGAAGTTCCGGATCGCAAAGATGCGACCGCAAGTACGCCGGACGCTTGCGCTCCTCAATCCGACTATGATACCGGCAACGTGGAGAGGCTGCGCAGGCGAAAGCCAAAAAAGATAGCAAGAATGCCCAGCACAACAGCGTACCAAGCGATGAGCCAAATCACCGCGGCGGCGCCAGCGATAGGATTCCACAGAAGCAGTATGGCAAAGACGATGGATGCCAGACCCATAAGGATCAAAAACCATTCGCCTTTGATCTCCCGGCGCAGCTTGATTGCGAACGCGATCTCTGTTGCGCCAATCATGAGCGCCCACGCCGCGATATAAATGATCAGCGCCAGCGCGGTTATCTGGGGCGCATGAAACGTGAGAAGTCCGACGATTATCCCCACAATTCCAATGACAATATGCCATCCCCAGTCCGGATCAGAAGCACGATGCCCGATCGCACCGACAACGCGGAATAGGCCGTCGATTAGCACCCAGGCTCCAAAAAACAGGACCAACGTTGCGATAGTTAAACCAGGATATACGAACGCGATAACTCCAAAAATAATCGCAGCGATACCCCTTATCACTGGAACCCACCAATGGCGTTTTAAGGATTCGATCATCATCGCATCCTTTTTAAGGAACGGTCTGCGTGAAGGCAAGCACGATTTGAGAAATGTCCATTCCCTCAAGAAAGGACGGCTTCCCAGCCGACATTTGCCCTTTCGGCATTCGTCTTCGGAGAAGCCGATCCACCTTATGGTGGGATTGGTTGCATCGAATCAAAGCCCGCACTTCGCGCCGGCTTCCGCAATGCTGGAGCGCGTTCGAAGGAGAGACGCTAGATACGTATCGATGAATGGGGCGCTGTTGATCCGCGCGAGATTGTCAGGCGTCTGAAGACGCGAAAAAATGGCGTAAGCGATCTTGTTTCGCGGAACGCTTTTTTCGCCGTAGCCGGACGGAACGTTGCTCGACCAATAACGGACATACTGGCCGTCCGGACGGTTTTCCATGCCGAGGAAGATCGTCGAATGTCCGTGTTCGTTTCTCCCGACTTGCCGCGACCAGAAAATTTTCATGAAATCGCCCGGTTTCGCCTGATTGAAGGTATCGAAGTTTTGGCCAAGCTGCAGCTCGTGAAACAGACGAGCCGTTCCAGGTCCATTTGCATTCCACCGGCCCCAGATGCCTTCGCCATCGCGTTGATCTCGAATGATCAACCGCTCCAACGTGGAATAATCGAGGCCCAGCTGACCGCGCGCGCGCAAAGCCTCGATCGTTCTGATGAAAACTAGGTAGGTTGCGCCGGAGCAGAAACTCGGCGACGCCTGTGAAGGTAGAATGAAAAATTTCCCGGACTCAAAATGTGCCGAGGATTGAAGACGAATTTTAGCGAAGTGCGAAACAGAATAGCGGCCGCCTTGGGGCATCTGCCTGATTTGCTCAAGGATCAAACTGTTGTAATCGCCTGCAAATGACGCGGGCGTGGTGAATCCAAGAATTGCAAGAAAAACCCAAGCTGCCAGTCCCTTCACGGCGGAATAAGTAATCATCAAAAGCCGATCTGGCAACGGCGCAGGCCTCTCTTAATTCGTCCCGGTGCGTTTTGTCATTCCGAGCAAAGTCGAGGAATCTCTAATTTAATCCCATTACAGTGAGAGATGTGTCGACTTCGCTCGACATGACCACGACAGAGCAGGCCCGACGCTAGCGGTGTTGGCTTTGCCAGCCGACGTATGCTAAACGAAAACATGCTGCGTTTCACAAAAATGGATGGCGCGGGAAACGACTTCATCCTGATCGATAACAGGGCGGGGGACATCCATCTAAATCGCAATCAAATCGCGCGCCTTTGTGATCGCCACCGCGGTATCGGAGCGGATGGAATTTTGTTGTTGGAAAGTCCATCGGACCACGCCGATTTCCGAATGCGCTACTTTAATGCGGATGGAGGAGAAGCGGAGATGTGCGGGAATGGCGCGCGCTGCTTCGCGCGTTTTGCAAACAAGGTGGCAGGCGTCGAGGGCAAAATCTCCTTTGAGACCCCAGCTGGTGTCATTTCGGCGAAGTTAGCCGGAGACCTCGTCACTCTGCAAATGACCGAGCCGACCGATTTGCGGCTGAGTGTTCCTCTTCAAATTGGCGCTGAGAAAAAGCTCGTTCATTTCATAAATAGCGGCGTGCCGCACGTCGTTGTTCCGGTCGCACAAGTCGGCGATGTCGATGTGTCGCGAGAAGGTTCGGCCCTTCGGCATCACGAAGCGTTTTCGCCAAAGGGCGCAAACGTGAACTTCATTGAGAAACGCGGAGCCGATAAGATCGCTGTCCGCACTTACGAACGAGGGGTGGAGGATGAAACCCTCGCGTGCGGCACAGGCGTGGTCGCGAGCGCGCTCATCTTTGCCGCCACTGGAAACGTGAAGAGTCCGATTGGCGTAATTGCGCACGGTGGAGACGAATTGCAGGTCGGGTTTGAAAAGATTGATAAGCAGTTCCGCAATGTCACGCTCACGGGCCCAGCCGAGTTCGTGTTTGAAGGAACAATCGAGGTTTGACCGTAATAGCCTTGGTCCCTTGCTCGACATGACAATTGCCTAAGCTCCTTTTAGAATTGGCGGATATGTTCCACGGCACCTTCACGGCCTTAGTCACACCATTTCGCAACGGCGCGATTGACGTTGCCGCTTTCGAGAAACTGATCGAAAACCAAATTGCTGCCGGAATCAGCGGAGTTGTTGCTGTCGGCACCACAGGCGAATCGCCGACACTGGCACACGAGGAACGCCAGGAGCTCATCCGCCTTGCGATCGCAACAGCGAAAAAACGGTGCCTGGTTCTCGCCGGCACGGGTTCCAACGCCACTCAGCACGCGGTAGCCGATACGAAGATGGCTGAGAAACTCGGCGCTGACGGCGCGCTTCTCGTCGCGCCGTATTATAACAAACCGAGCCAGGAAGGTTTGTTCCGTCATTTCAAAACGATTGCCGATGCCACATCGTTACCCATAATGCTCTACAACATTCCTGGCCGATGCGGAGTGGACATTGCGCCCGATACGGTCACGCGCCTGGCTAAGGAATGCAGGAATGTTGTTTCGATCAAGGAAGCGAGTGGGAGCGTCGAGCGTATCAGCGAGTTGCGCGCGTGTTTGCCTGAGTCCTTCACGATTCTAAGCGGCGACGATTCATTAACGCTGCCGTTCATGTCCGTCGGTGCAGTTGGGGTCGTCAGCGTCGCTTCCAATGTGTTCCCGGTTGAAGTTTGTGCGCTTGTCCGAGCTTACGAATGCGGCGATGCGAAGTTAGCCTTCAACCTGCATCGTAAGATGTTTCCACTTTTCAAGGATCTGTTCATTGAACCAAATCCTGTGCCGGTAAAAACAGCGCTTGGTTGGCGCGGGGAAATGTCCGGCGACGTGCGTCTACCGCTATGCGAGATGAGCGAAGCAAATCAAACGCGCTTGCGCAGGACGCTCGAGGAATTTGAGCGGCAAAAATGAGTGTCGAGCGTGAACCACTCACCTCATTCCTCTCTCCTTGGTGAGGGTTCTGCTAGCATGAAATTGTCTCGCGTTCGCGTGTTGCTCATTGGCGCGGCCGGGCGCATGGGCAAGACCATCGTTGATCTTGCGAAGGACGATCCAAAGATCGACGTCGCCGCGCGATGCGATCTTGGCGATTCGATCGAGTCGGCTATGCAAAATTGCGATGTGGTTATCGATTTTAGCCAAGCCGACGCGATCGCTGAAATCCGTCGCGTTGCCTTGGAGCATAGTAAGCCGTTGGTCATTGGGACGACTGGTCAGTCTAAAGAGCAATGCAGAATCATTGAAGAGACCGCGCAGTCGTTGCCGATCGTGTTTGCGTCCAACTTCAGCATCGGAGTCAATGTGCTCTTCTGGCTGACACGCAAAGCTGCCGAACAGCTCGGCGTCGATTTTGACGCCGAGATTGTCGAAAGGCATCACAAAATGAAAAAAGATGCGCCCAGCGGGACGGCCAAAACGCTGGCCGAGGTTTTGAAAGCGGCTAAAACAACGCAGGCTGACATTCCGATTCAATCGATCCGTGAAGGCGACGTCGTTGGCGAGCATACAGTCATTTTCAACGGACCCGCCGAGCGCCTTGAGCTGACCCATCGCGCAGCGAGCCGCGAAATCTTTGCGCGAGGCGCCTTGCGGGCTGCAAAATGGATTATCGGAAAGCCGCCGGGCCTCTATAGCATGCAGGATGTACTGGGACTTTAAACCTGTAGCCGGGGGCGGCGACCCCGGCCGCCGGGATCAGCGGTCCCCGCTACAGCGATGAGAACTGCTGTCGCCCTCGGATCCAATCTCGGGGATCGGCTTGAGAATTTGCGGGCAGCGCGACGACAAATCATCGATCTTGATGAGGTACAACCGCCCGTTCTCTCTTCGGGGATTTACGAGACCGAACCGGTCGATTGCGAACGGGGCGCGTCAAAATTTTTAAACGCAGTCGTCGAATTTGACTATGACGGCGATTCTTGGCAGTTGCTTGAACAAGTGGTTCGAATTGAGGAGTCGTTAGGCCGGAGGCGCTATCATCAAAAAAACGTCTCGCGCACAATTGACATCGACCTGCTCTACTGCGGCGATCGCCAGATCGACAACGAACGACTGCAATTGCCGCACCCGCGGATGCACTTGAGAAAATTTGTCCTCCAGCCGCTGGCCGACATCCGGCCCGATCTGATTTTGCCTAACCAGAGAAAAACAGTTGCAGATCTGCTCGCGAAACTTGAAGATTGTGGCGACGTGGTTCGGCTAGCGAACGACTGGTAAAGTTGGCCGCATTCGAAAAGCAACGCGAGGACGCGTGCGCACTCCAAAGCACTTCGTGCGAAATGTCCGGCAATCTAGTTTCATTTTGCGAAAGCTTTGGAGTGGGGCGGTGCTTCGCCGCTTTCTGCTACAGCTTGCGTTCTCTAATTAGCGGCTGATCTTCCGACCAGATCCGATGAAAGATTTTCGCCAAATGAAGCAACGCGGCGAAAAAATCACCGCGTTAACGGCTTACGATTATCCGACGGCGCGTTTGCTCGACGAAAGCGGCATCGACATCATCCTGGTAGGCGACTCGTTAGGCATGGTGGTGCTTGGTTGTCAGGATACGACCGGTGTAACGATGGAGGAAATGCTGCATCACACCCGCGCGGTGGCTCGCGGGGTTAAGCAGGCATTACTCGTCGCGGACATGCCGGTCCACACTTACGACACACCCGAACAGGCTGTGGAGAACGCCAGGAAGTTTGTCGATGTTGGCGCGCAGGCGGTGAAGCTCGAAGGCGGCGTGAGCCATGTCGCGCAAATCGAAGCGATCACAAAGGCAGGCATCCCGTTCATGGCGCACATCGGCATGCTGCCTCAAAGTGTGCGCGAGGAAGGCGGCTATCGGATCAAGGGGCGTACTCAGTCTGAAGCAGAAGCGCTGGTCGCCGATGCACGCGCCGTGGAAAAAGCCGGCGCGTTTTCTATCGTGCTCGAGATTGTGGTCGCGGAAATTGCAAAGCAGATCACAAAGGCAATCGGCATCCCAACCATCGGTATCGGATCCGGCAAGAATTGCGACGGACAAATTCTGGTCACCCATGATTTGATCGGACTCTTTCCATGGTTCACACCGAAATTTGTTTCGCCCGAGGCGCGCGTGGCAGATGAAATCCGCCGTGCTGCAAGAGCGTTTATTGAGCAAACGCGGAGCGGCTGAGAAGTTAAAGGGTTAAAAAGTTACAACGTAAGCGGCGCCCGGGAGTTGGTGAGCCCTTGCCCCTTTTTGCTTTGTAACTTTTAACTTATGAACTTGGCAATTTGCCCTTCGTCATTCGGATCGCGGTGTAGCTCGCCTCTTCAAATGTGATATGTTGCAACGGCATGAGAGTTTCCGATTTCGACGATTTTGACCGGTTGGAAACCGAAGGACTGCTGACGGGCAGCAAAGAGCGCAGCTGGCTCTGGTTTGGATTGATTGTTTCGCTGGGATTACACATTGCGCTGTGCGCTTACTTTTACCGGACGCGTTTTCAATCGGTGGAAACCTTCGTTGCGCAAAATGAGCAGACGCCCACGTTTAAGGTCAGGAGCATCAGCACGTCGGACCTCGGCAAGAGCAGTACCGATCAGACAGATCCAGCCGCGAAACCAAACCCCGACAACACTGATGTGCAGTTGCCGGACGAAAAGAAATCGTTCGACAAGCTATTGCAGGACATTCAAGCCAGCGCAGCGCTTCCGGACGACATGCGGGATGTTTTGCCTGACCAACCAAAAGTAGACCAGCCAGAAGTAAATTCTGTTCTAACCGAAATTGAGCGTTCGACTGCGCAAAGTCTCGCCAGCGATCCAAACGCGGTGCACGAACAATCGCTGCTGAACAATAATTCGCAGTCAGGCCGTCCACAGCCTGAGCTCAGTGGAACAGAGCTGGCTACCAGTACCACGATCAAGCGTCCCAACACCTTTACCAGCAAGATGCCCGGTGACAGCGCTGGACCAAATAAGGGGCGCACCCCGGGCTTCAGCGATTTGGACCAACTACTCGCGCAAAAAGGTCCGCTCGGATCTGGTACCAAATTGCGACTGCCGGATGATCAGCTCTTCCAATATGACAGCGACGTGCTGCAAGCGAGCGCCATCACTCAACTGCAAAAACTGGGCACTCTCATCCAGCGCAATCCGAAGGCGACATTTTCGGTCGAAGGTTACACGGATTCATTCGGCACCTATGAATACAATCTCGATCTAAGTCAGCGTCGCGCGGACAGCGTGAAGCGCTATTTGGTAGAGGCAATGCGTATCAATCCGGCGCAAATTGAAACGCGTGGTTACGGTTCTGCGAAATTCCGAGCGTCGCCGAACGGATCAATTGAAGAGCAGAGTCCCAACCGCCGTGTGGAGGTAGTGGTGCACACGAGCCAGGGGTAATGGAGAATTGCGGAACGCGGATCTCGGATTGCGGAGTTTCTGTGGCGGCGCTCCGTGAGCGCCGAAGAGTCGGCCCTACCAGTTCTTGATCCAGCCAGGAACGTCGCCTGCTTGAGTTCCGCCAGCCGTGCTCCAAAGATCAAAGGTTGGATTATAGCCGTTGCCGCCATTCGCCTTAGACGTCGAGTAACCGTAAAGATTTCCAAACGGATCGTGAAGCCCGACAACTGGTAGAGTTGTATCTGTGGGATAGAGCATGTTTGGCTTAAACGTGAAGTAAGATCGGCTCGAAGGGACTTCTGACCGGCTTCCAGATGTCACGCCAAACAATTGCTCATAAAGATATAGGCTCGCTCTGCTGTATGGGTTCGTCTGGCCCGGGGGTTGCAAGGCAGGCGGAGTAGAATCGACATTGATTGTTGGGTCCAGGGCGTTTGTGTCGGCGTTTTGCGGGTAAACACCGTTATCCGCCTTATAGCTTTCGCAGGCTGCCGACATGGCGGCGATTTCGGTTTCGGCGCGCGCCCGGGCACCTTTCTTTTGAACGTAGCCAACTGTGCTTAGAACCAATCCAGTCAGAATGATGATAACAGCGGTGACGACGATCAGTTCGATGAGAGTGAAAGCCGCGTTGCAGCGGCGCTTGTGCCAAGCGCCGAACCCATTAGTCGGGCCTTTAACACAAACGCCCCTGCAACATTCGTCATTCAACATTCGGATTTTCGTCATTCCCTCCGCGGCCGGTCACGTTTGCTGCTGCAAGCCGGTGATGATGCTAATCAGCGGGGTGAAGAGAGCGAGCACGATCGTGCCGACGATCACTGCCAGAAACACGATCATGATGGGCTCGAGCATCGATGTGAGGGCTGCGACCGAGTTATCGACTTCGTCGTCATACACATCGGCAATCTTCAGGAGCATGTCTGGAAGTTTACCGGTTTCTTCGCCCACATCGATCATGCTGATCACCATCGGCGGAAAAGCGCGACTGGCCTCCAGCGGTTGAACGATCGATTCGCCTTCCTTCACGCTGTCGTGCACCTGTGAAATCGCGGCGGCAATTGCAGCGTTGCCGGCGGTTTCCCGGGTGATATTTAACGCCTGCAAAATCGGCACACCGCTCGTGACCAGCGTTCCAAGTGTGCGCGCAAACCGGGAGATTGCCGTTTTGCGATTCAAATCGCCAAAGAGAGGCATGCGCAGCTTGAAACTGTCAATCACGAATCGCCCGCCTCGAGTGCGGCCAATAAATTTGTAAGCCATCACGGCGACGATTACAGCTCCGAGCAGAACAAGACCATGATCCTTTACGAGGTTGCTCGTTCCGATAACAAACGTTGTGACCGCTGGTAGCGGCTTATCGCCAAGCATGTCGTGAAAGATCGCTTCGAATTTCGGCACAATGAAGACAAGGAGAAAACCCATGATGCCCACTGCCATAGTCATCACAATGATCGGGTAGACCATCGCCGACACGACCTTGTTCTTAATCTTGTTGGCTTTCTCCTGAAATTCCGAAAGCCGGTTGAGCACCGTCTCGAGCACGCCGCCGACCTCACCGGCTTTGACCATGTTAACGTACAAATTGTTAAAGATCCGCGGGTGCAGAGCCAGCGCGTCCGAAAATGTGTTACCGCTCTGAACGGAGTCAGCAATTTTGTTAATGGTCTTTTTCATTACCTTGTCGCGTTCCTGTTTCGAAAGAACGGTGAGGCTTCGTAGCAATGGCAATCCGGAATCAATCAGCGTTGCCAATTGACGGGTGAAAATCATCAGGATCTTTGGCTTAACTTTCGTACGTTGGAGAAGAACAATGCTGCTTTTCGCGCGTGGCTTCGTCATCCGTGTCATCTTCGCCGTGCGACGCCGAGCGGCTTTGCCGTCAGAACGGGCCACAGCCTCCTCATAGACGCTCGTAGGGAAGTACCCAGCCTGGCGCAGTCGGCCGATTGCATCATTGGTTGACGAGGCTTCAACTAGCCCGGTCGCTTCCTGTCCGCGGGAGTCCAGAGCTACGTAATTAAAGCGCGGCATGGCGAGCGATTTTAGTTAGCTCGGGATGCTGTGTCGAGACCCGGGATTTGATGCACGCATAAATGACGAAATCCGAATGTCGAATGACGAAGTAATGATGAATGACAAAGAGCTTTGAAGAAGGAAAAAGCGACATCTGTCCTTTCCTTATTCGTCGTTATGGCTTCCTTCGGAATTCGTCATTAGTGCTTCGTCATTGGCTTATGTATATCTCAGCACTTCCTCGACGGTGGTGTCGCCGGCGAACATACTGCGTAAGCCGTCCTGGCGTAGTGTTATCATTCCAAGCTCCACAGCTTTTTGCTTCAAGGTCACGGTTGGCGCACGTTCATTGATCAGTTCACGAATCGGATCAGTGATTCTCAGAAGCTCGTAGATTCCTTTTCGTCCTTTGTAGCCAGTGTTGTTACAGGCATTACAGCCTTTGCCGTAAAAGAATTGTTTTTCGCCGATGTCCTGCCGCGAGATCCTTAGCTCCATCAGTAAGGTCTCGCTTGGCTTGTAAGTGGTACGGCACTGGCGGCAGATGCTGCGCAATAAACGCTGACCGAGAACTGCTTCCAGCGTGGAGGAAATCAGAAAGGGTTCTACACCCATGTCGATCAAGCGCGTGATGGCCCCGGGAGCGTCGTTTGTATGAAGCGTAGTGAAAACAAGGTGCCCGGTCAGAGACGCCTGAATGGCAATCTGCGCGGTCTCAAGGTCGCGTGTCTCGCCCACCATAATGCGATCTGGGTCCTGGCGTAGAAACGCGCGCAAAACGCGCGCGAAGGTCAGGCCGATGGCTTCGTTCACCGGCACTTGCAGGATCCCTTCTAGGTCGTATTCGACTGGCTCCTCTGCCGTGAGGAGTTTCGAATCGATCGTATTGATTTTACGCAGGCAGGAGTAAAGCGTCGTTGTCTTTCCAGAGCCGGTCGGTCCGGTGGCAATGAAGATGCCATTCGGATGCTCGATCACCTCCAGCAGAAAATTATAAATGTAATCGGGCATCCCGAGCACTTCGAGGTCGAGATTTACAATGCTGCGGTCGAGGACCCGCAGCACGAGGCTTTCACCGAATTGAGTTGGCAAAGTTGAAACTCGAAGATCGACGTTGCGTCCGGCGATATGTTTCTGAATGCGGCCGTCCTGGGGCAACCGTCTTTCTGCGATGTTCATGTTTGCCATCACTTTCACGCGCGAGATCACGGGCAGAGCAAGATGACGCGGCGGCGGTGACATTTCGTAGAGCGCGCCGTCAACGCGATAACGGATTTTGAATTCATTTTCGAACGGCTCGAAGTGTATGTCACTCGCGCGGTCCTGGATTGCCTGGTAGAGAATCAGATCGACAAAGCGAATGATGGGAGTTGCGTTTGCTTCGGCTTCCACTGCCGCCTCGCCATCTCCTTCGCGCAATTGAAGCGCCTCGCCAGCTTCGCCGAGCTGCTTGAGAACGTCCTCCATGCTCGTCGTATCGCTGCCATAATGCTGCTTGATCAGGTCTTCGATTTGATCCGACGGCGAAACGACGACATGGATGTCTTTACCGAGCGCGAAGCGAAGGTCTTCCGCGACGTGAAGATCGAACGGATCAACGAGCGCTACTCGCAGTGTGGTTCCGCTCATCTCCACCGGAAGAGCGCCGTGTAACCGAGCCAGCCCACTGGGAATCAAGCGCAAAATCTCCGGTCGAATGTCGCGTTCGTTTAGATCGATCAAGTCGGTGCCGAGCCCGTTTGCAATGGTCTGATAAAAACCATGCTCGTCGATGAAGCCGCCATCGATCATCGCCTGGGGGACCGTCTTGCCATTCAGTTCTACCTCGTCCAGGACGTCTTCTGCCTGCGAAGGTTGGAGCACGCCGTGCTCCACAAAAAATTCGGTAAGCTGCTTTTCCTTCATCAGCTCACGTCTCCCACTGTGATGGAGATTACTTCTTCCGCAGAGGTGAGGCCTGCAAGCACCTTGCGGACGCCGTCCTCGCGGAGTGTGCGCATGCCGAGCTCGCGCGCTCGTTGGCGCAACAGCAAAGTCGAGCTGCGTTTATTGATCATGTGGCGCACGTCGTCGTCGATCTCAAAGATTTCGAAGATGCCCATTCGACCCTTGTAGCCGGTTTGACGACATCGGTCGCATCCTACCGGCTTCATCACTTGCGCCTCGGACAACTGCCCGGGCTCGATTTGCAATGCGCGCAATTCGGTCTCGCTAAGTTCACCTGGTTGTTTGCAGTGTGCACATAATCGGCGGATAAGCCTTTGCGCAATGATCCCTCGCACGGAGGACGCCACAAGAAACGGCTGAACACCGAGATCGATTAAGCGCGCTACTGCAGAAGGCGCGTCGTTCGTGTGCAGCGTACTGAAGACAAGGTGACCAGTGAGACTCGCGTTCGTAGCAATGCTCGCTGTCTCGAGGTCTCGAATTTCACCAATCATGATGATGTTCGGCGCCTGGCGCAGAATGGAACGCAAGGCGGCCGGAAAAGTCATCCCAATCTCGGTATTCACCTGGACCTGATTGATGCCCGTCATCTGATACTCGACCGGCTCTTCCACTGTGATGATTTTGCGGTCTGGTTTGTTAATGTAATTGAGACAGGCGTAGAGGCTGGTCGTTTTTCCGGAGCCAGTAGGGCCGGTAACGAGTAAAATGCCGTCCGGCAGTTTGATCAGGCGTTCGAACGTCTCCTGATCGTCGGAAAAAAATCCAAGCTCGGGCAAGCCGAGCTTTAGACTGGATTTGTCCAGCAGACGCATCACCACGCTCTCACCGTGATTGGTGGGAATCGTCGAGACGCGAAGATCGATTGGCTTCTTTTTGATTTTTACCTGGATGCGACCGTCCTGTGGCAGGCGTTTTTCTGCGATGCTCATCGAACCGGTCATGATCTTGAGCCGGCTGATGATTGCGGATTGCAAACGTTTCGGTGGCGCTTGCATCTCTTGCAGAACGCCGTCGATCCGAAATCGGACACGAAATTTCTTGTCCAGCGGTTCGAGATGAATATCGCTTGCGCCGGCGCGGTGTGCCTCGGTCAGCAGCATGGAGACCAGCCGTATGATTGGTGCATCGGCTTCATCGATTGCAATCCCTTCCGCGCCATCGCCAATTTCCAATCCGAGATCGATGTCTTCACCGATTTTTTTCTGCAAGACATCAGCTGCTTCGTCGGCGGTCCCGTAGTATTTGATCAATGCTTCACGAATTTTCTGGGGACTGGTGCACACCAGTTCCAGCTCGCGCTGCAGAAGAAAACTGAGGCTATCGATCGTATCGATGTCGAGTGGATTGCCAACCGCCACCACCAGGCCAGTCTCGCCGAAAGTGACCGGAATCACCTTGAAACGGCGCGCGTCTTCGCCCCGGATTTGATTGATGATTTGCGGCGGAATCACCATGGAAGAGATATCGATCCAATCCATCTGCGCTTGCGCTGCGAGCGCGCGCGAGACGTCCACGTCGGAGACAACTCCGTCATTGATCAAGATATCGACTACGCCGGGCTCGCCGTTTAGAAGTGATCGCGCGCCGTCGATCTGCAGGCGTGTGATGAGCCCGCCCTCCTCGAGGACTTTGAGTACGTACTCTTCGTTGTGTTGCACCGGAGGAAGGGATGCCTGGGCGCGCAGTTTACTGCAAAACCGCTAAATTTCCAGTGGCGGAAATCGATATGGACGCCGCGCTGTCCCTATGAGCACAATATCATTCCACGGTTACACTTTTGGCGAGGTTCCGTGGTTTATCGACATCTCGGCCGAGCTCAACTGCGAGGTGATAGGCGAGAAGTTGAAGCGGGACGACAGCCAGGATGGGCATTACGCACTCGGGCGCTTCCGGTAGCTCGATGATTTCGTTGGCAATTTCCTTGAGGTGCTTCGGACCCTTTCCGCTGGTCACCGCGATGACGGGCCCCTTGCGGGCTTTCACCTGCTCTATGTTGTTCAGGTTTTTGGAGAAAACGGAATCATAGGGCGCGATAAACACGGAGGGCAAATCGGGACGAACCAGCGCGATAACGCCGTGTTTTAGCTCAGCACTGGGATGCCCTTCCGCAAACAGGTAGGTGATCTCCTTCATTTTGAGCGCCGCTTCGAGTGCCACGGGAAAATTGAACTGCCGGCCGAAGAAAAGCATGCCGTTTGCATCGACATACTTTTTCGCAATTGCCTTAATCTGGTCGCTCAAATTCAAAACCGCTTCGATCTGGCCGGGCAACGCTTCAAGCGCTTCAATCACGCGGCTTCCATCAGTTCCGGAAAGATTTCGCATCCGTCCAAACAGCAGTCCCAGGAGCGTCAGAATGGCAAGTTGCGACGTAAAGGATTTCGTAGCTGCGACGCCGATTTCCGGCCCGGCGTGCATGTAAACTCCCCCGTCACTCTCGCGCGCGATCGTGCTCGCGACATTGTTACAAATTCCCAGGGTGCGAAAACCTTTCCGCCGGCTTTCCCGCAATGCACCGAGTGTATCCGCGGTTTCGCCGCTCTGGCTGATCGCGAAGACAAGTGTCTCAGGAGTCATGGGTGTGTTTCGATGGCGGAACTCACTCGCGTATTCGACTTCAGTTGGAATGCCGGCGAGTCGCTCGATCAAATATTCGCCGACCCTTCCGGCGTGAAGCGCCGTGCCACAGCCCATAAGAACGATACGGCCGACGTCGCGAAGCTCGGGAGGCGTCATATTCAAGCCACCCAGCTTTGCGGTGCATTCCTCGGGGTTGAGACGGCCACGCATCGCGTCGCGCACCGTGTTTGGTTGCTCAAAGATTTCTTTGAGCATGTAATGCGGATAATCCCCTTTCCCGATGTCTTCGGCCGTAAATTCGACTTTGCTGACTGGGTGCTCGCTACTGTCTCCCGCGAGCGAAGTGATCTCGAACTTGTCTTGCCCCGCCGCTACGATATCAAAGTCGTTTAAATAAACTGCGTCGCGGGTGTAGGCGACGATTGCGCTCACGTCGCTGGCCAGAAAGTTTTCGCCGTTGCCTACGCCGAGCACCAGTGGGCTACCTCGGCGCGCGCCGATCATGAAATCAGGGATATCGGCATGGACCAGAGCGATACCGTATGTGCCGATCACCTGTCGCAGCGCAGCGCGAACAGCGGCAAGCAATCGCTCTTTTTTCTCCGGGACATCCACGGTGCTGGCGCATGATTCGTCGTAGAGTTTCCCAATCAGATGCGCGAGCACTTCGGTATCGGTTTCGGAGCGAAAGTTCGTATCGCCGCCCCGGATTAGCTCATCTTTAAGCGTCTGATAATTTTCAATTACTCCGTTGTGGACGAGTGCCAGCTTGCCGCTGGCGTCGAAGTGCGGATGTGCGTTTTGGTCGGTGACTTTGCCGTGCGTGGCCCAGCGTGTGTGACTGACGCCAAGCGAACCGGAGACCGGTTCCTTTCTCATTAGTTGTGCGAGCACCGCGATGCGGCCCGCACATTTACGCGTTTCCAGACGGCCCCCGTCTACAACAGCGATACCGGCTGAGTCGTAGCCTCGATATTCAAGACGACGCAGCCCATCCAGCAAAATGGGCGCCGCTTCAGCGCGCCCAACGTATCCGACAATCCCACACATGTTTTTTGGAGTGTAGCGGTGCCCGCCTTCAGTCGCAAGATTCGCCTCAACAGAGCAGGCTGGACCACACAGTGTTGGAACAATGACGAATGACGAATGACGAAACAAGCTCCCAGGCCCCAAATGACGAAGACGCATGTCAACGTTCTTTGTCATTCGGATTTCGTCATTCTTTCGGGCTTCGTCATTCGTTATTCGTCATTTATAAGATGGTCGCGAGGTTATTGACCCCAAAACCGTTCACGATTGATTGGTCACCAATGCAACACCAGCCGCAGAGCGAGTCGCTTCCAAAAAATCCGCGGGCGTTCGGACAATTGTCGCCAGATGCGACCCAGCGAACGCTCGCCATCGTCATGGGCGGTGGCGCCGGTACACGTTTGTTCCCGTTAACGAAGGACCGCGCCAAACCGGCTGTGCCGCTCGGGGGCAAATATCGCATCGTCGATATCCCGATCAGCAATTGTCTGAACTCCGGGCTGCGCTCGATCTATGTACTGACCCAGTTCAACACCATGTCGCTGCATCGGCATATTCAAGCCAGTTACAAATTCGACAATTTCTCTCGCAGCTTTGTGGACATTCTCGCCGCTCAACAAACGCCGGCCGGTTCGCAGTGGTATCAGGGAACTGCTGACGCTGTACGGCAAAACATGCGCTATTTCCTCGAGCGTCCGTTTGATTATTACCTGGTTCTAAGCGGCGACCAGCTTTATCGGATGGATTTTCGCGAAATTCTTCAACAGCACATTGAAATCGGCGCAGACATTACATTGGCCACCAAACCTGTCGCGCGGCGTTACGTTTCTGAGTTTGGCATCATGCAGAGTGCCGTTGACCGCCGGATTACGCGCTTCGTCGAGAAACCGACCGATGAAGCAATCTTACAGGAAATGAAAATGAGCCGGGAGCTGCTGGGCGCCATCGGTTCCAATGAAGATGAAGAATTGTTCCAAGCGTCGATGGGAATTTACGTCTTCAATCGCGAGGTACTGATACAATCTTTGCAGAACGATCTGTTCGATTTCGGGAAACATATTATCCCGTTATCGATCAAAGACCGACATGTCAGCGCGTTTATCTTTAAGGGTTATTGGGAAGACATCGGAACAATCCGCGCTTTCTACGAAGCGAATCTGGATCTCACCGATGTAGTGCCCGAGTACAGCTTCTTCGAGCCCGAGTCTCCGATCTACACGCATCCGCGCTTTTTGCCGGGAAGCAAGATCAACGGCGCCACCCTCCGGCAGGCGATTATTTCGGATGGATGCATCATCTCGGATGCGCACCTGGAACGATGTGTTGTGGGAATACGCAGCGTTATCCAAAGCGGCGCGACCATCCGGGACAGCATCATCATGGGCGCGGATTATTTTGAATTAGGAGAAACTGATTCGTTACAGCCGCCCATCGGTATTGGACGCAATTGCGTGATCGATCGTGCGATCATCGACAAAAACGCCCGCATCGCCGATGGGGTTGTGATTACGCCGGAAGGCAAGCCGCCAAATTTCGATGCAGACAATTACTTCATCCGCGACGGCATTGTTGTGATACCCAAAAACGCAGTCGTACCGGCTGGTTTCTGGATTTGATGGACGGGTATTGCAGCCGGGATCGGTGGCCCCGGTTTTCTGGTTGGTTTCTCGCCGCCGCGGTCAACGCCCGTGGCTACATTCCTCGCAGCTACCGTCTATCGGTCATCCCCGCGAACTGCCCTTGCGTCTCCCATGATTCTTGCTTGTTCCACGGGATCATTGAGTCGTGACGGTCGTTCGGATCTTTGACCAGGGCAGTTTCCTTCTGCGTCGCGCATGAGGTCATGCCTACCACGAATGCACACAGCAGAACAGGGACGACGATTGTTCGAAGGTTACGGACTTGTGCCAGCATAAATGACGTTGTCTCCAGGTTGCATTTGAGCGCCGCGCGCCAAACTGTTGGTGATGATATCGCCGATAGCGGTCGCCGGTTCAACTGAAGAAATGCGAATTTTTCCAATCAAAGCCCCGTCTCGCAGAACGAGCATCTCAGCATTCGACTCTACTCCGTGGCGAGTACCGAGATTCAATACCACGAAGTTATACGCCTGATTGACTGCGAGGACTGTCCCGCGCAAACCTGTTCGGCGTGGGTTAGACTCGCGGACGACTTCCCGCCGTTTTCTTTCTTGCTTTGGCTGATCTGCGCGCTCCTGCATGTCCTGGAGTTTTTCGGAAAGGAAAGCTTTTTCTTTTTCTGCGCTATCCAGTTGTTTGCGGAGATCATCCAGTTGCGGCTGCAAATCCGCGGCTGAGTCTGTCGCGGCGGAGCTGTCAGCCGTCGAAGCATTCGGATTTTTTTCCGCTTCTTGCCCGCGCGTCTGCGAAGAAGCGATCTCCTTCTGGTTCTCGTCTAATTTGGCTTGTAGATCGGCCTTCTCTTTCTGTGTTTGAGTGAGTTCTGCCTCGGCTTTTGCGGCTCTGTCTTCTGCTTCTGCGACTTTGCCCTGTTGTTCTACAGCGCCACCGGCCGAGGTATTCAGCTTCTCGCGCACGCGGCGTTCGGCTGCGTCGCGCGCAACCTGGGCAGTCGCCACAGTTACGCGAAGCGCTTTCGTTTTTTGAGCGTTTAAGAACCCGAAAAATGCTGCCAATACGAGCAGTAAAATGGCAAGGCCCGCCACGCTTTTCGGCGTGGAGGAGAATGCCGCCGATTCCCGATGCGTCATGGAGAGTGTATGGAGTGGTGCTTTTTTAAACGAATCGCGCAGAAAAGCAATCGCGATTTCGGCTCGAACACTGGAGCAGGAAACAATCGACTTTAATCAGATTGCGTTTCTGATCGTTTCAACCGATAGACATCCCCGTGGGACAGCAGCACCGTGTACGAGGCAAACGCAAGCGACGTCGGGCGTATTTAGAGCGCAAAAAGGCAACGCCGCGAGCCAGCGCTGCGCAACCGGCATCAGGCAAGCAGCGGGCAAAGAAGGAACCCGCCGCGCAAGAGTAAATTCGATTCGTTGCTGTTTGACGACCAGGTTTGGTGATCTCATGGACGGAACGTAGGCATGCCGCAGCACGCCCGTTATCTAATCGTCGATGGGCACAGCGTCATTTTTGCGTGGCCTGAATTAAGGAAGCTCCACGCGCGGCGGTCCTCGCTGGCCCGTGAAGCGTTGAAAAAACGGCTGCGAGATTATCAAGATTGGACCGGTGTGCACGTGGTAGTCGTCTTTGATGGCAAAGGAAGAAAGATCGAGGCGACTTCCGACCCGGCCGACGTTCAGGTATTTTATTCCCGCACCGGCCAGACAGCCGACGCCGTCATTGAGCGACTGGCGAGCAAATACGCGAAACGGTTTGAGCTAATGGTGGCTACTTCTGATTCCATGGAGGGAGAGACAGTTGAGGCGTGCGGCGCAGAATGGATTTCTCCGGAAGCGTTACGTTCGCTTCTTCTCAGTGCGCGACGACCCTAGAGTCCTAATTTCTTTTCGATCTCCTTCACGCGCGCGAAGAGTTTTCCGAGACGACGAACCCAAGCGATCTGGCGTTTGGCTTCCGCCAGCGGCACGGCTGGGCTTGCCCACCAGCTTCCTCCGTAAATATCTTTTGAAATCCCGCTTTGTGCACCAATCGCAGTCCCATCTGCAATCTCGATATGGCCGATGATTCCAACTTGTCCCCCGATCATGACGTGGTTCCCGATTCGCACGCTTCCGGCGATGCCCGTCTGCGCCGCGATAACAGAATTTTTTCCAATGACAACGTTATGCGCGATTTGCACGAGATTGTCGATTTTGACACCTTGCTGAATCCAGGTCCGGCCAAACCGGGCGCGGTCAATAGTCGTGTTTGCGCCAATCTCTACGTCATCATCAATCTGCACGATCCCGAGCTGCTGGATCTTTTGCTGCCGGCCATCGATTATTTCAAAACCGAAGCCATCCGCACCAATGACCGCGCCGCTGTGAATGATTACTCGCGAACCGATCCGGCTTCGCTCGCGAATGGTCACAAGCGGATAAATCATGCACGTGGTCCCGATTGTTGTTTCATGTCCAATGTAACTTCCAGCGCCAATAATTGTGTCATCGCCGATTTCGGAACCGTCTTCGATAACCGCATGAGGCTGGATTGAGACACGTTCTCCGAGGCGAACGCTTGAGCCGACAATTGCGCTCGGATGAATTTCCGGCGCAAAAGTGATTGGTTTCGGTGCAAATTTGAGCATTACCTGCTCAAACGCCTTGGTAGGATCTGAAACGTGAACCTGGGCGGCGGCGAGCGGTTCACCGAAATCGGGCGGAACGAAAACGGCTGAAGCCCGCGTCTTGCGCAGAAGGCCGATATATTTTCGATTGCCGAAGAAACTAATCTCTCCGCTCGTTGCTTCGGCCAGTGATGCGGCGCCAGTAATTTTCAGCTTTGGATCGCCAACCAATTCGCCACCGGACATGCTCGCCAGTTCTTGAAGAGTGAAAGACACGGGGCGTTGAATTGTTAAATCGTTGAACCGTTAAATCGAAACGGTCACGGTGACTTCGTATGCTTTGGCCAATTCGCCGGGCGTTTGTCAATGAATGCCTGAACGCCTTCTAGTGCGGCTTCGTCCATCATGTTGCACGCCATGGTCTGCGCAGCCGCTTCATAGGCTGATGCAATGCCCAGCTCAATTTGTCGGTAAAAGAATTCCTTCCCCATCGCCACAGCCCCACGCGGTTTTGCAATGATTGCCGCAACAAGTTTCTCAACTTCGGCGTCGAGCTGTTCCGGTTCCACGACGCGGTTAATCAATCCGCGCACTTTTGCTTCTTCAGCGCTGATAAATTCACCTGTTACGAGCATCTCGAAGGCCGCCTTGCGCAAAATGTTTCGCGAGAGCGCCACGCCTGGCGCGGAGCAAAAAAGGCCCAGGTTGACGCCGCTGACGGCGAACTTTGCGTTACTAGCTGCCACCGCGAGATCGCACATTGCCACCAACTGGGAGCCTGCCGCAGTCGCGACGCCCTGAACACGAGCGATTACCGGCACGGGCAACCGCTGGATGCCCAGCATCATCTCAGAGCATTGACTGAAGAGCCGCTCGTAGTACTCAAGCGATGGCTTAGCGCGCATCTCTTTCAGATCATGACCGGCACAGAACGCCTTGCCCTCGGCCGCGACAACGACCGCCCGCACAGGCTTGTCTTCGGCTATCGCGTCGAATTCATGCTGCAGCGCTGCCAGCATCGCCTCAGATAAAGCATTAAACGCGTGCGGCCGGTTTAGCGTCAACGTGACGACGCCGCGCAGATCCTGGGTTCGTAAGACAATGGGTTCCTCGCGCTCCTGCGGTTTCGCGGCCGGTGCAGGTTCGATTGATACAGAGGGAGCTTTCACGACTTGGACGTTCAAACGCTACTGCCGAAATTCCAAATCCGAAATCCGAAAAATTTAGTTTCCGTTTGCAGCGACTGGCAACATCATCTGGCAAGCTTGGAAGACTGCAAGCGATGCGCAGCTGGGCTTGACTACTCTGATTTATGAAGATCGTCGCGATCGCTAATCAAAAAGGCGGTGTGGGCAAAACCACTACGGCCGTAAATCTCGGCGCAGCGCTGGCTGAAACAGGTCATCGCATTTTGATTATCGATCTTGATCCACAAGCGAACGCTACCAGTTCGTTTGGGTTACAAGCAGTGGAGCAAACCAGTCTTTATGAGCCATTACTTGGCGGCGCCTCCATTACCGAAAGAATTTTTCCAACCGAGCGCGAAGCCTTGTTCATTGTGCCTTCCGATCTCGATCTTGCCGGTGCCGAGGTCGAGATCGCGCGAATGCCGAATCATCTCACGCGGCTGGCGGAAACGCTCCAGCCGTTGCACGCAGATGAGACGTTTGATTTTGTTCTGCTCGATTGTCCGCCATCGCTTGGAATCCTGATGACCAACGCGCTCGCCGCCGCCGACGAACTATTGACCCCAATACAGTGCGAGTATTTCGCACTGGAAGGACTGGTAAAAATTGTCCGACTGATCGAGCAGGTGCGCGATTCAGGCGCAAACAAGCGCCTTGAACTGGGCGGCATTGTCATGACCATGTACGACGGCCGGACAAATCTTAGTGAGCAGGTTGTGGCCGAGGTGCGCCAGCACTTCGGCGAGCGCGTTTACCAAACTGTAATTCCGCGGAGTGTTCGCTTGAGCGAAGCGCCAAGCTTCGGAAAATCGATTCTGGAGTACGCTCCGAGCGGAGCGGCTGCGGAAGCCTATCGAGCACTCGCGCGTGAGTTCATCCAGCGCCACGCTCCACAAGCCACTGCTCCCGAGTGATCGCAAAAACTTGCGTTGGGAATCCGCGAAAGACTGTTTCTCTTTCGATCTTCATTCCGTTTTTCTCGGCCACGCGGCGCGAGGCGATGTTGTCGGGGTGGATCAGTGAAATGACCTTCGGTAGGTTCAGGTCACGGAACGCGTGATCGCGAACAGCCTGGGCTGCCTCGCTCGCAAGCCCGCGGTTCCAATAGTCAGGATGAAGTCGATAACCGATCTCGACTTCGTCTGCCCCGTCCAGATGCCAATGAAGAAAACCGCAATAGCCGATCGGCTCGTTGTTTCCGCGAAAAATAACCGCGAACTGCGAAGGCAAACCAGCCTGGTTCCAGGAAAGAAATTTCTGTAGCACGCTTTGCGTTTGCTCGCGCGTGTATGGGCCGAGCGAAAAACGCATGAAATCGCGGTTTGCCATGAGTTCCGCAAGCCGCCCGATGTCTTCGTCTTGGAACGACCGCAGAATTAATCGGGGCGTTTCCAGAATCATTTGGTCAAACAGATACAAATTGTAATGCAGTTGCGATTCATACACGAAGATGGCGACGGGCACTGAAGAATACGCGCGCCCGGCGCAACCGCCGGACACATCAAGCTTGGCCGAGGTGCGCCGCGCGGCGAGCGAGTGCACGGCATGTCATCTCTATAAGCGGGCCACACAAACCGTTTTTGGCGAAGGTCCGAAAGACGCGGCGATCATGCTGGTCGGCGAACAGCCGGGCGATTACGAAGATCAGGAGGGTAAACCGTTCGTTGGGCCTGCTGGGAAAATCATGGACCAGGCGCTGGAAGAAGCGGGAATTGATCGCAAGGAAGTTTACGTGACGAACGCGGTGAAGCATTTCAAGTGGGAGGCTCGTGGGAAACGCCGGATTCATCAGAAACCAAATTCGCGCGAGATCGCAGCGTGCCGTCCGTGGCTTGAAGCGGAGCTGCGCCTTGTTAAGCCAAAGTTGCTGGTGTGCCTTGGTGCGACAGCCGCGCAGACGGTTTTCGGTCCATCATTCCGTGTTACTCGCGAGCGCGGCAAGGTGTTGTCATCGAAGCTTGCTCCCAGAGCGCTCGCCACTGTGCATCCATCGTCTCTTCTTCGACAACCGGACGAGGAATCGAGGCAACGCGAGTATGAGCGGTTCGTTGTGGATCTTCAGGCAGCGCGGAAGGCAGCCAATAAAGAGTAGGTTAATGGTAGAGACGCCGCTCTGTCTCGAAAGCTTTCGGGGAACGGAGCAGAGCGCCGTCCCTACCTCATTCGACCGCCACGGCATCTCGCGTTTTGTATTCCGCGACAAACGCTTTACGAAACTGATCGAATGTTCCCTTTTCTATTTCAGCGCGAGCTTGATTCATTAGATTCAAATAAAAATGCAAGTTATGCAGTGTGATCAGGCGAAGCCCGAGAATTTCTTCCGCCTTGATGAGATGCCGGATGTAACCGCGCGAATATTCACGACAGGCATGGCACGCGCAGTTTTCTTCAATCGGATTCTTGTCCAGAATGAACTCTGCGTTTTTTAAATTAACCGTGCCGGTCGCTGTGAAGGCCGTTCCATTCCTGGCGAGGCGTGTCGGCAGCACGCAATCAAACATGTCCACCCCGCGGGCGATTAACTCCAGCAGTTGGGGCGGTGTTCCCAACCCCATCGCGTAACGCGGTTTGTTCGCAGGCAAGAATGGCTCAGCCCATTCAACTGCTTTCATCATTTCCTCCTCCGGCTCGCCCACGCTTACGCCGCCGATGGCGTAACCGTCGAAATCAAGATCGACAATTGCCTGCGCGCTTTCTTTTCGCAGGTCCTCGAACGTAGCGCCCTGAACGATGCCGAAAAGCATCGAGTCGGCGAATCCCCGTTTCGCCGTTTCGCCGTTTCGCCGGTTCCACTCCCGGCATCTCTTCGCCCAACGCGTCGTCATCTCCGCGCTTTGCGCTGCATAATCGTATTTGCACGGATATGGAACGCATTCATCGAGCGGCATCGCGATGTCACTGCCGAGCAGCAGCTGAATTTCCATTGCGACCTCCGGTGAGATGAATGCTCTCGCGCCGTCGATATGATTTTGAAACTCGACGCCCTGCTCGGTGATTTTCCGCAATTTGGCCAACGAAAAAATCTGGTAACCGCCGCTGTCGGTTAGAATGGGTCCACTCCAGTTCATAAAGTTATGCAGGCCGCCAAAATGTTTGATCACATCCAATCCTGGCCTAACGAATAGATGGTACGTATTTCCAAGAACGATTTGCGCATGCAGTTCGCGCAGTTCCCGAGGGCTGACGCCTTTCACTGAACCTTGCGTTCCTACGGGCATGAACGCCGGCGTGTCGATTTCGCCATGCGCACTTGTTAGGCGTCCACACCGCGCTTTCGAGTGTCGATCAGTGGCTAAAAGTTCGAAGGTTTTCTGCATCTCAATTTGAGATTCCTCGACTCCGCTCGAAATGACAAACGTAGTGTAAAATATTTTTTGCAGACCGTGCTTTTCCCTCTATATTCACGGTCCACCGCATCAGGCGCGTGAGAGAGTTTGCTGTGCGACCTGGGCGGGTTTTTTGTCGCCCCGCGCACACGCATTTGGCGGCGCTTTGTTTTTGAAATTTGGAAGATGCCTACGATTAATCAACTGATCCGCAAAGGACGCCGAAAGATATCGGTGAAGTCGAAGTCACCTGCGCTGGCCGATTGTCCGCAGCGGCGTGGTGTGTGTGTGCAGGTGATGACGCGCACACCTAAGAAGCCGAATTCTGCGCTGCGCAAGGTGGCAAAAGTGCGGTTGACGAACGGCCAGGAAGTGATTGCCTACATTCCGGGCGAGGGGCATAATTTACAGGAGCACTCGATCGTGCTTGTACGCGGAGGACGCGTGAAGGATTTGCCGGGTGTCCGCTATCACATTGTGCGCGGAACGCTCGACGCGTTAGGCGTTGATGGGCGCCGACGCAGCCGCTCCAAGTACGGGGCGAAGCGTCCGAAAGCTGGTGCGGGCGGAGGTGGCGCAGCGAAGGAAGCCGGCGCCGAAAAGAAATAATATTGGATAGGAAATTCGACGATGTCGCGACGGAAAAGAGTTTACAAAAAAGAGGAGCGCGTCGATTCCCGCTATGGGAGTCCGGCGGTAGAGCGCCTCATTACCACGGTGATGAAGCGCGGCAAGAAATCGCTGGCGGAGCGGATTGTTTACACAGCGATCGACAAATCCCGCGAAGGTTCTGATTCAGTCGATCCGTTGGAAGTGGTAAATAAGGCGGTCGAGAATGTCCGTCCGCGATTGGAAGTAAAATCCCGCCGAGTCGGCGGAGCGACTTATCAGGTCCCGATGGAGGTGACGCCCGCGCGACAGATTTCTCTGGCTACTCGGTGGATCGTCCAATACGCGGACAATCGCAAAGGCATGCCAATGGCCGAAGCACTGGCTCAGGAAATAAAAGACGCCGCGGCTGGCCAGGGGAACGCGATCAAGAAACGCGAAGACACACATAAAATGGCGCAGGCGAATCGCGCGTTTGCGCATTTCCGTTGGTAAAAGGTATGCCTGCTACACTTGAACAGAAAAAAGCCCCCGCAGCAGGCGCGAAAAATCCGAATTCGCCGAATCGCAAGTTCCCGCTAGAGCGAACGCGCAACATCGGCATCGCCGCGCACATCGACGCCGGCAAGACGACGATTACTGAGCGCGTGCTGTTTTACACTGGCATGATTCATAAGATGGGCGAGGTGCATGAAGGCACTACCGTCACCGATTGGATGGACCAGGAGCGCGAACGCGGCATTACAATTACGTCGGCAGCAACGACGTGCAGTTGGGCGCAACGCAAAGAAGAGGGCGTTTACAAGATTTTTGAAGGCATCAAGCAGCGGATCAACATTATCGACACACCGGGACACGTCGATTTCACCGCCGAGGTGGAACGTTCATTACGCGTTCTCGATGGGGCGATCGCAGTTTTTGACGGCGTGGCTGGTGTGCAGCCGCAATCGGAAACCGTCTGGCGTCAGGCCACCAAGTATAACGTGCCGCGTCTGGCGTTCATCAACAAGATGGACCGAGTCGGCGCCGACTTCGAGATGTCGGTGGATAGCATCCACAAAAAACTCGGCGCGAACGCGTGGCCGGTTTTGTTGCCGCTGGGCAAGGAAGATCAGCTACGCGGCCAACTCGACGTTATCAGCAAGAAGGCGATCATTTATTCCGAAAACGATCAGCTTGGATCGACGTATGAAGTCACCGATCTGCCGAAGGAGTATGTCGAGATTGTTGAGAAAGCTTACAACGATCTGGTCCAACAAGTTTCCAATCTCGACGATGACGTCGCCGAGGCCGTCATCCATGAAAAACCAGTCACGCCTGAGCTATTGAAGGCTGGAATTCGGCGACAAACGATCGCCAATAAATTTGTCCCGGTAATCGGCGGCTCCGCGTTGAAGAACATCGGCATTCAGTATTTGGTCGACGCCGTAGTCGATTATTTGCCGAGCCCGCTCGATATTCCGCCCGCGAAAGGTCAAGACCCAGATACCGGGGAGCCAATAGAAGTGCCGACGGATGACAATGGCATCTTTTGCTCGCTGGCGTTCAAACTTTGGAGCGATCCGTTTGTCGGGAAGCTGGTTTTCTTCCGCGTTTACTCCGGCACGCTGAGCAAAGGCGACACGGTTTACAATCCACGGACGAACAAGCGAGAGCGCATTTCTCGCTTGATTCAGATTCAAGCCGACAAACGCGCAGACATAGAGACCTGTTACTCG
>Ga0193735_1000050_pt1 | contig 40690 bp, 40 predicted proteins | sample U1m2metaG_FD_145080 | JGI IMG/M metagenome (GOLD analysis project Ga0193735, IMG submission 145080) | Soil microbial communities from a riparian zone of the East river system, Colorado, United States - U1m2 | ecosystem: Environmental > Terrestrial > Soil > Riparian zone | place: USA: East River... | reverse complement strand
ACCTTGCTGGCAAAAGAATGTCCCGTTCTCTCCGCGCAATGCCTCTGCCAAGTCGGGATGTTGAATTGTCCCATTTAATGGTAGTTTCGTTTGCATGGGTTAGACACTCGCGCAATGCTGGATGATCGCCAGGTAACTTAGGTTGCCTTTTTGATTTCCCGATTGTTGAGCACTCCGGGAAAGAGCGCAGCCTCAGGCTACGGCAAAAGAAACGCGGCTGCGCCAGTATGCGGCGCGGAGAAGGCAAATGAAGCGGACCTCCAGGGTTGGCATGAAGCGCGAGGCGGTGATCGATCCGTCACTGGAAAAGACGCTGCTCAGCCTGCACGCAGCCATGAACGTCGGTTCGTTTTGGAAAGCCATCCAGCAATTGCTCGCCGCCGCGATCCCAAATCGCTTGATAGGCCTCATGCTTCAGCCCAATCCAATTTTGCCAATGATCGCGAGGTGGACATTGCCCATGCCTGATGGGTTTTTCACCGCGGAGCCGCTCGAGAATTATATCGCTGCGCAACAGCGCCAGAGGTTCGCGCGGGTTAGCGACCTCTTTTCAAATCGAAGCAGCTTGATGAAATCGGCCTTTTATCGCCGTTACATGGCGTCTCAAAAATGTGCGTATGGCGTCTGCCTGTTTTTTTGGAAACGCCAGAGACTCATTTGTGTGATTGCAATCATGCGCACGGCGACACAGGGCGATCTCTCACCGGTGGAGATGAATTTAATTCGGCAGCTCTACCCACAATTTCAGACCGCGCTTTGCCGGCTCAGGTCGCTCGAGCGCGAACACTCATTGCGAATGGATCTTGAAGGATTCCTGAGCCGGCTCCCATTGCCGACGATTCTCTTGCGGTGGAACTTAAAGCCGATTTATCAAAACCGGGCCGCGCGCGACTTCTGCGCCGTCTGGGAAAAAGGACCCGATGAGGCGCAGCTGACGAAAGCGACCTCACCGATTCCGGTCGAGATTTTGGATCGATGCCGTCTGCTCAAACAACAATGGGCGCACGCGCAACGCCCTATTGCGCCGCAAACAGGCTTCAAAGAAGAACGGGTGCATCATCCACGATCGCCGCATTTGCGAGCAACGCTCCAGTTGAAACAGCTCAGCTCGTGCGGCGTGGCGCAGCCGCATTTTCTTATCGAGTGCGAGGATTTGCGCCGTCACGCTGCTCCGTCCACGGGGCCGGCGGCGAGCGCCCGTTTACCGCATCTCGTCCGGCTTACGCGCCGAGAACAAGAAGTTGCGCGACTTGTCTGTGAAGGGCGGAGCAACCAGGAGATCGCTGATGACGCCTGCTTGAGTTTGCCGATGGTGAAAAAGCATCTTCACGCCATCTTCCGCAAGCTCGAAGTCAACAGCCGCAGCCGGCTCATTGCGTTGATGCGATGAAGCATCGTGCTCGATTTACTCGACTTGCCTCTTGCGTTAAGATCGGCATTTGAATTATCCGAAAGCCGATCTCTGACTTCTGATATCCGGCATCTGAAATGTCCCCGTAGTTCAACGAATAGAACAAGGGTTTCCTAAGGCCAAAACCGCATTTCTGCAGGAATCGCCTAACGAAGTCAGGAGCACGCAACTTGCGGTATTTGAAGTCGTTGACTAATTGTTATGTTCCTCACATATAATCACGAATCTGCGCATTTTTACATGCTCGGGTGACACAAAGGGTGACACAAATTTCAGCACAGATTTCGTTAGTTTAGCCGCGAGTTGTCATCCGCAATCAGTCTAGAGCAGTAGAGTGATGGAAGGCGTTCTTCAGTGTCCGAGTCTCACTTGGCTGGCAACGAGGCGTCTTTCGGCGCGAAGGAATTAACGATTTGCTCGAAGCGCGGATCGCCGCGCAGCGGGTCCCAGAAGGGGAACAGCTTAAGCATGCCGTAGCTCGTGGCTATGGCTGCCCCGTATGTCGGCGCTGCGGTCGCCAACTGCTGCAAGGCCAAATCCTTTTCGCCGGCCCAGGCCGCGATCAAAGCGAAGTAGGCCCTTACGCTTTGCCCAGTGATAGAATCTTTTTCGACGGGCAGCAGCTCCATTGCGCGGCGACCTTCCTGCAAGGCAGCTTCCTTGTTGCCAAGGGCTGCATCGATCAGACCGAGAACACAAACTGGCGGTCCGTAATCCTTCTGTTGTTGCACTAGCTGTTCCTGCTCAACTCGTGCGGCGGCAAAAGCCTTCTGTGCGCGGCCTTCATCATGCATGGCACGCGCAAGCAGGCCCTCGCCAAACTGGCGCCTTAAGGTAACCAGGTCACCCCAAAAAGGGTTGTTGCCCAAGGCTGTTAATGCCTGCTCAGCCGCCGCCCAGTCCCGCTCCGCCAGCGCGCACAAAAACCCGATATCTGCAGTGTCGCCCATTCCTGAGGGACGTTCAGAGCGAAGCCGGTCAATGAACTGGTGTAAAGGCGCAGTATCCGCGCGCCAATCTAGATCCACGAAGGCAATGCTGGACGCTACGGCTATGTCATCCGGTGTAATCTCCAAGACGCGCTGGAGCGTCGCCTTCTCCTCCGGGTAACGTCGAAGGCACTCGTAGCTAATCACCAGCCGTGAAAGCATGTAAGGATTGCGTGGATCAAGCGCCACCGCCTGTTCCAGAGCGCGTAATCCTTCTTCGGGCTTGCCCTGGCGGCACAGAATGGAACCGGTAAACTGGAGGACGCGAGGATCGTTAGCAAGACCGGCACGCGCTGCTTCCAATTCGCTGAGCGCTCCCTTATAGTCGCCAAAGGCATAATACAGATGCGATCCGCGCGCCAGGTGCGTTTCGGCAGCATTGGGACGCAGCTCTATTGCGCGTTGCAGAGCAGCTTCGGCCGCCGCCAGACGCGGCGGAGTGTGATCGTCATAAACCGCGTATAACTGGTCGTGCGCAAAGACCAGCTGACAAAAGGCAGCGTGAAAAGACGGGTCCCGCGCGACAGCGCTATTCAATAGCTCAATAGCCGGGAGCAAATTCTTGTCCCCGGAGCCTAGGCCGCTCGTCAGTATGAGCGTTTTGGCGCGGCTATACTGGTCGAAGGCGGCAAGATTAGAGGTGGGCCGTTGCTCGATCGCATTCTTCTCAGCCGGCGAGAGCTTGGCCTGCAACTGGTCGGCGATGGCTTTGGCGATCTCGCTTTGGATGGCGAAGACATCGGCCAGATTGCGGTCATAGGTTTGCGCCCACAGATGCGCGTCGTTACGCGCATCGATTAACTGCGCGTTGACGCGCACGCGATTGCCCAAGCGCTGAACGCTTCCTTCTACCACATTCGCGACTCCCAGTTGCTGCGCGATCTCCCGCAGATTGCGTGCAACTCCGCTCTTATACTGCAAAACGGAAGTGCGGCTGATGACTTTCAAGTCGGCGATCTTCGCCAGGTACGTGAGAATTTCGTCCTGCACCCCATCAGTGAAGTAAGCATTGGCTTTGTCTTCACTTCGGTTATCAAACGGCAGGACAGCGATGCTTTTGTCGAGGACAGCTAAGGGCGCGCGTGTTGATCTGTGCAAAAGAAAGACGAACGCAGCAATAATTGCGCCCAGCACGAGGAGTGCAGCGCCAATCTCCGCCCAGCGCACATGGGCGCGACGTTTCCTGACGGCTTGGAGCTTCGTTGGCAGTTTCGCATTCCCAACCTCGTCCGAGTAGAGATTGGTAACGCTTACAGGCACCCCGTGTTTCACCTCGAAGGTGCCGATATCATGCAGGAACTCTCGCCAGCGTTCGTATTCGGCCAGATCCTCAGCCACATGATGGGAGAGAAGGATGTGGCCGGCGTCGCCACAATCCATTACTCGCCGGGCCATGTTGACGCCGGCCCCAGCCACGTTGGTGCGTTCGTTCACGTCGACCACACCACTGACCGGTCCACTGTGAATGCCCATCCGAACTTGCAGGCGCGCATTGTCCTTGAGCGCGCGGCTGATCTCCACCGCACACTGCGCCGGTTCCTCCGGACTCTTATAGAAAACTAGCGCCATGCGACTGGCTGCTTCTGCTTTACGGAATTGCTCGCACAAACGAACAATCTCGTTCAGTTCCTCAACCTGGGCGTGTTGCTCGTTAACCGAGAGCTTGGAGTAACCGACAATGTCGAGAAAGAGGACATGCGCGATCTCGAGCTCGATCTCTTTCTTAACTTCGGCGGCCATTTGGATTTACATGGAAATGCCCGACGCGACGATACTCTCAAGTAGGCTGCCGAGAGTCCAGAGCAAAGCCCCCCGAAAAAATCGCTGCGTATCGCACCGCCGCTCTTGCCCATTGCAATTCAAGCCGTTTATTCTTTGCAGATCATTGTTCCCGTAGTTCAACGGATGGAACGGAGGTTTCCTAAGGGCAAAACCCTTGTTTTGCCGGACTCGGCACTTCTCATCCTACGTCTGCAACTCGTATCCATCTGTGTCATTTACGAGTAGTAACGTGTTGTCAGTAATTATCCTGAATACTCTGGTTTAACTGATCGGGGTGACACAAACGGGTGATATAAAAAAATCCGGTGATCACCATCCCGGAGATAACATGAAAGCCCGCCCATCGCGCGACCAATAGTTACTTCGCTGCGGAGAGACAAAGACCGCGTTTGTTTTGAATGCACCAACTTCCAGAGTCATTTGTCCAATGGTCGCGCAACCGGTTGGTGTGACCATGTATGTCCGCTCCTTCTCGATGAGAAACGCAACATTCGAATCACATACCAGCCCGTCTACCCGCACTTGAGATGGCCCGATAGTTTCCATCTCGAGGACTGTCATCTTTGCGGGAAACGGTTGACGTGACTCGCCACGGATGGCATCGCATTTCACCACCTGCTCTTCCAGCCATTCCGGCAAATACAAGCTCGAATCATCGGTTCGTATGATGATCCGGCCGGGTATTCTTTCGAACGAAAAGCCGTTAGGCAGGGAATGCACGACGCGGTTGTCTTCTACAGACATCAGGCACTTTCCCGTTCGATCCTGCAATCGCAGTCCAAGGAGAAAAAAATCGGCCTGATCAATCCGAAACGCCAGATATGCGTTTTCCGATGCATCGCAGACAGTGGCTTCGCCACTTGTACTTCGCACCCGCAGACTCTGGCCCAGTTCCACAAAAGCTTCCCTCCCTGGTTCAACTCCAAAATAATCATGCTGCGTTGCAGAACGCCGAAGAGATTTCCACGCGTAAAGCGTGTCGTCGTCAATCTTCAGCCGTCCGTGATGGACGGCATCGTGACAGGTAGGGCAAATTGCTATCAGGTGCCTCTCATCGTTCGTGCCATAGATCGACCATGCTTTTATGTGATGTAGTTCGACACGACGGGAGAAGCAGCCAGGATTGGCACACTTATTTCCGGCCTCCTCGATCAAGGCGCGTTTCTTTTTCTTGCCGATTCCCGTTCGAGGTTTAGCCATCAGTGAAGGGCAACTTCATGTTGCAGCCGTCGTGCGGATAATACGATAAACAGCGCTTGGAATTACAAACACCTTTTTGGCATTGCCCAAAAAAGGTGTAGCCAAAAAATCTAGGCGGGAACAGTTTCTTCTGCGTGCTCGATCGTCAATGCGATCTCAGAACGGAGTTCCGGATTTGCCCTCACAAAAACCGGCGGAACACGCTGCCGTTTCTCCATGGAATACATCGCGTAATCCATTGCCTGTCCTGAGTTTTTTCCGGAGAGGTGGCCGATGTCATAGAGCAAATTGAACTGCGACCTCAGCCTCAGATCCCCTAACGGTTGTCCAGGCCATCTTGCCCAATCTTGTTCTAAAGGGCGTAAACCAAGAGCATCAAAACGTCGCTCGTCAGCTGGCGTCCCCGGCGGGAATCGAACCCACATCTAAGGTTTAGGAAACCTCCGTTCTATCCGTTGAACTACGGGGACGCTCGATTTCGGATTTTAGATTGGGGATTGCGGATTTGCTAATCCGATTCCTTTTTCGGAGCGGCATGCCGAATTCTGAAAAAACAGATGCTCATCTCGCCCGTGACGACATAGTTGGCGGAATTATGCATTTCACATTTCTGGCGCTCGCGGCTGCCGGGCTGTTGACGCTCGCTCAAAACACGGCTGCACAGCCGCAATTTAAATATCCCGCCGCGCCCACAAGCAATCAGGTCGACGATTACAACGGTGTAAAAGTCGCGGATCCTTACCGGCCGCTGGAAAATCCCGACTCGCCCGAGTCGCGGGCGTGGATCGAAGCGGAAAACAAGATCACGTTCGATTTTCTGAAAACGATCCCGGAACGCGACGGAATCAAGAAACGGCTGACCGAAATATGGGATTACGAGCGCTTTGGCGTGCCGTTCAGGGAAGACGGGCGTTATTTCTTCTCGAAGAACGCCGGTCTGCAAAACCAGAATGTAATCTATACCATAACGAATTTTTCCGAGACGCCGCGCGAGTTGCTCGACCCAAATGTGCTGGCCAAGGACGGCACGATCGCGCTGGGCGGACTTGATGTGACTAACGACGCCAGGCTGATGGCTTATGGACTCGCCACCGCTGGGTCCGATTGGCAGCAATGGAAAGTGCGCGATGTGGAAACCGGCAAGGATCGACAAGATCTGTTGGATTGGGTCAAATTCTCCAACGCGTCGTGGAAAAAAGACGGCAGCGGATTTTTCTACAGTCGTTACGACAAACCTGACGAAAAAAACAAACTCCGCTCTCAGGTTTACAATCACAAACTTTTCTTCCACCAACTCGGCACGCCGCAGTCACACGACAAACTGATCTACGAGCGGCCCGATCAGAAGGAATGGCTTTTCAATGCTGAAGTCACCGACGACGGCCGCTATCTGGTCATTACCGTGCAGCGCGGTACCGATCCAAAGAACCGGATCTTTTACAAAAACCTGGTCGATACGAATTCCAAGGTCGTTGAGCTGTTGGATAAAGCCGACGCTGAATACAATTTCGTCGACAACGAAGGGCCGGTGTTTGTTTTCCGGACGAATCTGGATGCGCCGCAGGGCCGCATCATTTCCATCGACACGAGTAAACCCCTGCCACCGAAGGTTGATGATCTTGTGCCGGAATCGAGAGACAAACTCGAAGCGGTCAGTTCGGTCGGCGAGCGCTTCGTTGCGGTTTACTTGAAGGACGCGAACAGCGCGGTGAAATTGTTTAAGCGCGACGGATCGGCTGACGGCGAGATCGCGCTGCCGGGGCTCGGTACTGCCGCCGGATTCACCGGAAAACGCAAAGACCGCGAAACGTTTTACTCGTTCACGAGTTTCACCACGCCCACGGAAATCTTCCGCTACGATTTCGACAGGCGCGCAAGCGAGCCGTTGTTCAAGCCGAACGTGAAATTTAATCCTGATGATTACACGACCGAACAGGTCTTTTACCAGAGCGCCGATGCCACGCGCGTGCCGATGTTTATCTCATACAAAAAAGGAATGAAACGAGATGGCCAGACGCCGACTTACCTTTATGGCTATGGCGGCTTCGATATTTCCAGCACGCCGTCGTTCGCGCCGGCTAATCTGGTCTGGATGGAAATGGGCGGCATTTACGCTGTTGCGAACCTGCGCGGCGGCGGCGAGTACGGCGAGAAATGGCACGAGGCCGGAATGCTTCATACGAAACAAAACGTGTTCGATGATTTCATCGCGGCCGCGCGGTATTTGATCGATAATAGGTTTACATCGACATCGAAGCTCGCGATTGGCGGCGGCAGCAACGGTGGATTGCTCGTCGGTGCGTGCATGACGCAACGTCCCGACCTTTTCGGCGCGGCTTTGCCAAACGTTGGTGTCATGGACATGCTGCGTTTCCAGAAATTTACCATCGGCTGGGCATGGACCTCCGATTATGGGACTGCCGACAAGCCGCGTGACTTCGCATATCTTTACGCGTACTCGCCGCTCCATCACATCGCCAAAGGTTGTTGTTATCCGTCGACGTTCATCACGACCGCCGATCACGACGATCGGGTAGTCCCTGCGCACAGTTTCAAATTCGCCGCGACACTCCAAGCAGCACAGGGGTGCGACAAACCGACTTTGATTCGAATCGAAACCAAAGCCGGTCACGGCGCTGGCAAACCGACAACGAAAATCATTGAGGAAACCGCCGATCGCTGGGCGTTTCTCGTCAAGGAACTCGGGATGAAAGTCTCGAAGTGACCAGCGCTTTAATAAGGCAGTTTTCGCGGGGGATCGCTACGCAGCGATCTGGCCGAGAACGGCGCGCAGTTCGTGAAAATCCACTGGCTTGGTCAAATGAAAATCAAAACCAGCTTCTTTGCCGCGTTCAATATCGTCAGGCGTTCCAAATCCAGAGAGCGCCACGGCTTTAACCGGTCGTTTTCTTTTGACTTCGGCGATCACGTCGTAGCCGCTGCCGTCCGGCAAGGCGATGTCGCAGAGGACAACATCGAATTCTTTTGAACCGATGATTTTTCGCGCGCTCTGCGCATCATCCGCTACGGAAATTTCGTGCCCGAAATGTGTGAGCAGACGGGATAAAGCTTCCAGCGTGTCGCCGTGATCTTCGACGACCAAAATACGCAAACTTTTGCCGGAACTGTATGAGTCTGTCGTTCGATCCTTGCTCATTTTCGCGTTGCCCCGGGGAACCCGTAATCCGGAATTCCTGCGTCGTCCAATTTCTTTGAAAAATCATAGATCGGTTGTCAGACTTCTCGCGGTCGTATGCCTGAGTAAGATCGACTGCTATGGCCGACAAGGAGATTGCTGCGTTAAGCGGTGCACACCTGCGCGGCACCAGGTTCGTTTACATCGCAGCATTATTCGCCGCTTTGGGTGGTCTCCTGTTCGGCTACGACACAGGTGTCATCTCGGGTGCGCTCATTTTTATCAAGCGGGAATTTGGCCTAACGACTACAGCCGAGGAAGTCGTCGTGAGTGGAGTCTTGTTGGGTGCAACAATTGGCGCGATCTTTGGTGGAAAGGCGGCCGATCTTTTCGGCAGACGAAGAGTCTTGCTGGTGACAGCGGCGATCTTCGGTATCGGCGCGCTCGCCAGCGCCGTAGCGCCGTCGCCCACAATCCTGATTATCAGCCGTGTCGTTCTGGGCCTGGCGATTGGGCTCGCCTCAACAAACGTTCCTGTCTATCTGTCCGAGGTCGCGCCTCCGCATGCGCGTGGCTGGGTTGTATCGCTTTTTCAACTTGCTGTCACCATCGGTATCGTCGTTGCATATCTGACCGATTACGCGTTTGCCGGCGTGGAGGGCTGGAGATGGATGCTTGGTTTGGCCGTTGCACCGGCGCTAGTCTTCGGCACCGGCATGTTTTTTCTGCCGGAAACTCCGCGCTGGCTCATTCGTGGCGGTCATCACGAGGTCGCGCATCGGGTTCTCGCGCGCATCCGAGAGCTGTCCGATGTCAACGTCGAGATCGAAGAGATCAAGGCGAGCCTGGCGCAGCAAGCTGAAAGCGGACGTTGGACCGATCTGCTGCGTCGGCAAGTCCGGCCAGCTCTCGTTGTTGGATTAGGACTCGCCATATTCCAGCAAATCACCGGCATCAACACAGTGATTTATTACGCGCCAAGAATTCTTCAGTCTGCCGGATTCAATTCCGCCTCCGGCGCAATTCTGGCGACCGTGGGCGTTGGCGTCGTAAATGTTGCCATGACAATCGTCGCGATGTTTTTGGTTGATCGCGCCGGCCGCCGGCCGCTGTTGCTCGTCGGCATTGCCGGAATGATCATCACGCTCGGCGCGCTCGGCTTGAGTTTCCGCATCTCAAATCCATCGGGGCAACTGGCCTGGATCTCGGTGATTTGTCTGATGGGCTACGTCGCCTCATTTGCCATCAGCCTCGGACCGATCTTCTGGCTTTTGATCGCCGAGATTTATCCGCTAAAGATTCGTGGCCTGGCCGAGGGCACGGCGGCTACGTTCAATTGGGCTTCGAACCTGATCGTCTCGCTTACCTTTCTGACATTGGTCGAGAAACTTGGCGCGAGTTCAACGTTTCTTCTCTATGCGCTCGCTTCAGTGGCGTCGTGGCTCTTTGCCTATTATTTCGTTCCTGAAACGAAGGGGCGTACGTTGGAACAAATCGAAGCTTTCTGGAGAGCAAGGCATCGTGCTCACCAAACAGCTGCTCGATCTTCCTAAGCCAACCTGTCGCGATTGTGCGGTTTCGCGAGGTCAAGCACCGGACCGATTGGAACAATTCGAGTAGGATCAATTTCAGTGTGCGTCATGTAATAGTGGCGCTTGATGTGATCGAAATTGACCGTGTCGGCGATGCCTGGTTGCTGATATAAGTCCATCAGATAACCCTGCAGATTTGGGTAATCAATGATGCGCCGCAGATTGCACTTGAAGTGGCCATGATAGACCACGTCGAATCGGACGAGCGTGCAGAAAAATCTCCAATCGGATTCGACCATGCGGTTATCGAAAAGAAAACGACTCTTCGACAAGCGTTCCTCCAGTTGATCGAGCGCTTCAAATAATTTTCGGCAGGCGACCTCGTATGGCCGCTGACGCGTGGCGAAACCGGCTCTGTAAACGCCGTTGTTCACATTGTCGTGCAGAAAACTGCAGAGCTCCGCGTGCTCGGTTTCGATCTCTTTCGGGAAATAATCGACGTCCTTGTTTTTGGCAAAGTCATTGAAGACGTCGTTAAACATGCGGCAGATATCGTCCTCCGAATTGTTCACGATCTTTTTCGTTTGCTTGTCCCACAGGACCGGCACGGTAATTCGGGCGCCGTAATTAGGATCGGTCGCTTTATAGGCTTCGCTCAAGAAATGGAAGCCATTGATTGGATCGGTTGATTCGAACGGCGCACCCAGTGGAACTTTGCTGCTCGGATCGCGAAACGCCCAGCCATTCTCGTCCCGGATCGGGTCGACAATGGTCATGCCGATCGCTTCCTCTAGTCCTTTTAGCTTTCGGAAAATGGCTGTCCGACTAGCCCACGGACAGGCCAGCGAGATGTAAAGATGGTACCGACCTGACGCAGCGGGGTAGGGCGTAGATCCGTCATTGGAGATCCGGTCACGCAACGTGTCTTTCTGGCGGCGGAATTCGCCCGACTTGGTCTGTTCGTCTGGAAATTGGGCTTTCATTTAACCACGAATGCACACGAATGAACACGAATGCATAGGGCAACAATTCATTTATGTCGATTTGCCTGGCAGCGCCGAAGCGGGTGAAGGCGCGTGTTAATTAGTGGTTGACCTATTGGCGCGGCTTAAAAAGTGCAGCGTCAAGGATGGACCAGAGATGGATGACCCATCCCAGCAAGAAAAACCAAAGAATCGCCGCCAGACAAAACTGGACAATAGCCATCAGCAACCGGCCTTGTAGCAATTGCCCAAGGCCGGGAATAAAGAAACTGCAGAGCGCGGCGAGAACATTGCCGGCTGAACCTTGGCCTGCCATGCTCCCGACGTTATGAGCAGATGCAAAATCAACAAGCTGATTTTGCGGAAATGCGTCGCATCAGCCAAATCAGTCTCAATTTCCCATGAATCTGCGCTCGAAGATCGCGAGCTTTGGTGGTGCCGCTCCCGTTGACAGCGAAAAACCCGAATGTTACCGTCGCGCGAATTTACGTGGAAGTCCGCAAAAAGCGGGGCCCGTAGAGATGTGCATACTGTGTTAAACAGTCAGGTCTTGGTGCTCAACCGCCTGTGGCAGGCGGTGAACATCTGCTCGGCGCGGCGCGCCTTCGCGCTGGTGTACGCGGGGCATGCCCAAATTGTTTCATCGGACGATGCAACCAATTTCATGACGCACGATTTCGAAAGCTGGCGCGATTTGTCGGCGGGCGCGCCGGACCACGAAGTCGTCACGACGATTTCGTTCAAGATTCGTATCCCGCGGGTGATTGTACTTCTTGTTTTCGATCGGCTTCCAAAGAAGGAAGTGAAATTTACTCGCCACAACGTGTTCGAGCGCGACAAGAACACCTGCCAGTACTGCGGCGAGATTTTCGACCGAAGCGAACTCAATCTCGATCACATCGTGCCGCGCGATCGCGGAGGGACAACAACGTGGGAGAACGTGGTTTGCTCGTGCATCGCTTGCAATACACGCAAAGGCAACCGACTCCCGCGCGAAGCGCACATGAGTCTGATCCGTAAACCCAAGCGGCCAAAATGGCGGCCATTTGTCCAGGTCACCTTTTCTGCTCCGCAGCACGACCTCTGGAAACACTTCGTCGATCTCGCCTATTGGAATGTCGAACTGAGCGACTGAGCGCTGCTCACGTAATTCGTTGAATCGTTGAAGCGAGGCGCTTCATCGCTCCAAACTCTTTAGCGTTTTAACGCATCCAAAATTGGCTGGGGATAAACGCCCAGCCAAATCGTGGCAATAATCAACGCGCTGATCGCCAGACGTGACAGCCCGTTCACAGGGATCTTGTCGATCTTGGCAGAGGATTGCCAATACATTGCGCGAATGACTTTAAGGTAATAATAGAATCCGCACCCAACGGTGAGCACTCCGATGACGACGAGCACTGTCTGGTGTTGCAAAATTGCGGCATAAAAGATGAAAAACTTTCCTAAAAATCCTGCCGTGAACGGGACTCCGGCAAGCGAGATCATTCCTATTAACATCGCGAAAGCGAGAAAGGGCGAACGTTTTGCCAATCCATCAAAATCGTCAATTTGCTCGCCGGTTTGCTGAGCCACAATTATCAAAACGGCAAAGCTCAGCAGCGTCATGAGCAGGTAGGCGACGAGGTAAAAGCCGATCGCCGAGGTGTCGAAGCACGCGACGCCGATCAGCAGATAGCCGGCGTGAGCGATACTTGAGTAGGCAAGGAGTCGTTTCAGGTTCGCCTGCGGCAAGGCAGCGAGATTTCCGTAAATCAAAGTAAGCAGCGCGATCACGACAATCAGTCGCTGCGTTTGAGGCAGCGCCAGGAACGGCTGTAACACTCGGAGTAGTACGACGAATCCCGCCGCCTTCGAACCGACGGAAAGATACGCAGTTACCGGTGTAGGTGCGCCTTGGTAAACATCGGGCACCCAGATCTGGAAAGGCACCGCTGCGATCTTGAAACCAAGCGCCACCAGGATAAGCACCATGCCGAACATCGCTGCGTTGCGGTCTGTCGCTGGATTGGCTAGCACGTCTGCGATTCGTTGGAGATTTGTCTGACCGGTCACTCCGAAAATCCAAGCGATCCCGTACACGAGAAACGCCGTCGAAAGAGCACTCAGCACGAGATATTTCGTTCCCGCTTCCAGAGTCATCGGATTGCGCCGGGTGAAACTGACCAGCACATAAAAAGAAATCGTCACCAGTTCCAGCGAAACAAAGATGAAGACGAAATCGATTGCTGACACGAGGTACATCAGTCCGACGCATGTGAAAATGGGCAGCGCGAAAAATTCGCCGAGACCCGCCTGCAGTGTAGCACCGGGAAATGAACTGCGGAGTACCGGTGCGTAGTCGGTCATCAAAATCAGCACGAAGATTGTCGTGAGCAGGGAGAATTGCTTGAAGAAGATCGACAGGCGATCTGCGGTGTAAAAACTCCAGAAGCCGGTTGCTTGACTGGTCGACGCGCTTGGAGCCACGAAGAAGCTCGCAGCGAGAACCAGCGCTAGACCGGCAATTGCCACGAATGCCAGGGCCCGTTTATCAATTTTCGTGGCAAACGCTTCGACTAGCAGGATCGCCATCCCAAGCACCAGCACTGCGATCTCAAGTTCTGGCGCTGTGATCATGCTCATCTGACAGTCACCTTACCCATATTGTAGCCACGCCCCTGTGGGGCGTTTTCCTCGTTCTGGCTGACGCCTCGCGAACGGCGCACAGCGCCGTGGCTACAGTAATCCGCGTCTGTGAGATGGCGGTCGGTGGTGAGATAAGTGCGAAGGACCGGCGTCACGGTTTGCACAAGAGATTGCGGGAAAAATCCATAGCAAAGAAGTCCTATAACCACCAATGCGACAGGGATTCGCAGTGCGGGACGAAGATCGACAACCTCTGTCCATCGCTCGTTTAAGGTTCCCATGAACGTCTTGCGATAGGCCCGCAGCATGTAAACGGTCGAGATCACCACTCCCCAAAGCGCAAGTACCGTCGCGATTTGGAAGATGTGAAAGCGATCCATTTCCCAGCCGTTCTGGAACGCACCAAAAAAGATCATGATTTCCCCGCCGAAATTCGCAAAACCCGGAAGCCCGATCGCAGCGAATACACCGAATCCAAAAGCGAGGCTGGCAAAGGGCATTACTTTGGCAAGACCACCAAGTTCATCGAAAACCAACGTGCCCGTTCGCCTGCGCAGTTCCCCTGCCAGCGCAAACAACAACGCGATCGAAAGACCATGAGCAAACATGAGAACGACAGCGCCAGTCGTGGAGAGAATAGTGGCGCTCGCAATTCCCAGGAAAATGTAGCCCATGTGCATCACGCTCGAGTAGCCCAACATCCAGTCGAGCCGTTTCTGGGCGATCGTGACGAGCCCAACATAGATGATGTTGGCGAGCAATAGGACGACAAGCAGACCAGCCCAGTGACGCGATCCTTCGGGTAATAAAGGAAGAGCCAGACGCAAAAAACCGTACAGCCCGAACTTTTTTAACACTCCCGCATGCAACATTGCTGCTGGCGCGGGGGCCGAGGCATACGCTTCCGGCGCCCACGTGTGGAATGGAAAGAGCGAGATAAGAATTCCAAAACCAATAAGCAACAGCAGGTAAACGTGCCTTTGCGCATCCGCCCCGATCTGACCGAGACCCGCGGCAGCTGTTAGGGCGCGAATATCAAAGCTGCGCGTAGAGGCGGGAAAGCTTTGATAAAGAAGGATCAAACCAAGCAGCAAAATAAAGCTGCCAATTGCCAGGTAGATGGTGATCTTCCACGCTGCCGCGACGCGATTTCCGCTGCCCCAGATTCCGATCAACAAGAATGTGGGGATGAGTGCGAGCTCATGAAACGCGTAAAAGAAAAATAAATCGATTGAGGCAAAGGCACCGATTGCGCCCCCGGAAATGAATAAGAGACAGGCATAGAACGCATTCTCATGTCGCTCGATCGTGCCTGTAAACCAAACCGCAGCCAGTGTGACAATTGTGGCGAGCAGCACCATGACGAGACTCAAGCCGTCAACACCTGTCGTGAAACTCAAGTGCCACTCGGGAGAGATAACAAAAGAAGTAACATGCTGAAAATCGTGTTGGCCCCTGTCGAACGACACGAGCAGAAACAACGTTCCCGCAAACGCTAAAACTGATGCCCCTAAGGCGGTCTTACGCGCGGGCGCGCCAGCCATGATCAAAATGGCGGCGACGATTGGGCAAAAAATGATAAACAAAACCATTAGCGAAAAACGGCGAAGTAAATAACGGCAACCACACCTAGCCCGAATAGAAACGCGTAAGCTTGCAAGTTCCCCACCTGAATCAGCCGCAGCAGCGCCCCGATTCCCCAAGTTCCGCGGCTGCTGCCATCGACTACGACGGTATCTATGATCCATCGATCAAAGAAAGCCGAGACACGCGCGAGGAGTTCCTGCGTCCAATTGATCAGCCAGGCGTAAAATTCGTCGAAATAAAACTTGTGGCGCAGAACCTCGACATCGATCGGTTCGCTCACTCGGTTGCGGTAGATGGCGATCGCCAGTCCGCCTCCCACGATCAGTGCACCAAACGCAAGAGCAGGAACCAGGAAAGTACCTTCCTTTTCTATCGGAAGCGCGAGAAAGTTTCGCGCGAAAAATCCAAATCCACCTAGCGCGGCGAGAATTGCGAGCACGATCAACGGTCCCGTCATCACGAGCGGTGATTCCTTGCTTTGGCGTGCGGCTTCACTGCGTGTCTCACCGAAGAAGACGATGATCAGCAAACGCACAACGTAAAAGGCCGTTAGGAACGCTGTGAACAGTCCCACGATGAAAATTGGTGTGTTGCGTTCGTAGGCGAGCGCAAGGATTGCGTCCTTGCTGAAGAACCCGCTGAAAGGTGGACAACCGATCAACGCCAGCGCGCCAACAGCGAAAGTGACAAATGTGATTGGAAGTTTCCGTGAAAGCCCTCCCATCTTCCAGATGTTCTGCTCGTGATGAAGCATCACGATGATCGAGCCAGCGGCGAGGAAGAGAAGGGCTTTAAAAAACGCATGGGTAAACAGGTGAAACATGGCCGCGTCGTTCGAGGCGAGACCGACAGCCATCATCATGTAACCAAGTTGCGACAGCGTTGAGTAAGCCAGAATGCGTTTAATGTCGTTCTGCTGGGTTGCAATTAACGCGGCCATCGCCGCGGTGATGGTGCCAATCCACGCAACGACGAGAAGCGCGGTCTGTGACGCTTGAATTACGAACGCCACCCGGACCAGCATGTAAACACCGGCGGCGACCATTGTCGCCGCGTGGATGAGTGCGGAAATTGGCGTCGGGCCTTCCATCGCGTCTGGTAACCACACATGCAGCGGAAACTGGGCTGACTTGCCAACCGCTCCGCAGAAGATCAGAAGCGCTGCGATTGTGACAAATGTCGGATGACTCACCAGGGCCGGCATCCGTGGCGTGATTTCGGTGAAAACGACAGAGCCAGTCGCCATCCAAACCATCAGAATCCCAATCATGAATCCAAAATCACCAATGCGAGTGGTGATGAATGCTTTGTTGCCCGCATCTGCAGCGGCATCGCGAAAGAACCAGTGGCCAATCAGAACGTAGGAAGTAAAGCCAACCAATTCCCAAAAGATGAAGAGCATGACGAAATTGTTCGCGAGAACGATCCCAAGCATCGCAAACATGAACAGCGAAAGCGCCGCGAAATAACGCGACTTACCTTCGTCATCCCGCATGTAACCCAGCGAATAGATATGGATGGTTGCCCCCACACCGGAAACCAGAACGAGCATCGTCTTGCTTAATTGATCGAGCGTAAAGCCAAGCGGCGCTTTGAACGCGCCGCCGATATCGATCCAGGTGAATTCAGCCGCAGCTATATGGGACTGCGTGAAGACGAAACAACTACAAGCAAAACTTCCGAGCACCGCCGCAATCGAGATAAAACCGCTGACCGCTTTCCAACGCAGCGTGAACAATGTGATAACAACCGCGCTGATTAACGGCGCAAGCAGGATGATCCACGGCAAGATTGAATTCATCAGATCGCTAAAACTTCAGGCTGCTGATATCTTTGACGTTTGTTGTCTGTCGCGCCCGGTAGAGAGCGACGAGGATGGCAAGGCCTACGGCAACTTCAGCCGCTGCCACAGTGATGATAAAGAAAACGAAGACCTGCGCGTTGTAGTTAGGCAAGCCGCTTGAATCGACGCGGAATCGGGAAAAAGCGACGAGCGACAAGTTTGCCGCGTTCAGCATCAGCTCCAGTGACATGAGGATGATGATGAGATTTCGGCGCAGCATCACGCCAGCAAATCCGATTGCGAAAAGAATGCCGCTTACGATTAGATAATCGCCGAGCGTGATCATGTTATTTTCTTTGGCCCACTAAACACACGAAAAGAAACTAAAATTTTCAGAGACGGAGATCGACGGGTTCGTGGCTTCTGGGTAGAAGGCGCTCGTATTCGAGTCTTGGATAATATCCAAAGTTTACGAGCAGGCCTAATTTGCAGCCGGTCGCGCTGAGGTAATTCAAAACTTGTGCGCGATGTTCGTCGCACAATACGGAGACAGCTTTGATTTCGAGAATGATCTTCTCGTAGCAAATGAAATCCGGACTAAATGTCTGGAGCAAAGTACGACCGCGATATTGCAATGTTTGCGGTGGCTTCGACAAAGATGGAATTCGTCGCAACTCCAGCTCGATCTCCAAGCACTCGTGATAAACCGGTTCAAGAAAGCCGCAGCCCTTATCCTTGTAAACTTCGAAGCATGCACCAATGATGGCGTAACTTTCTTCCTTATAAATCAATTCTGTTTCTTCTTTCCGTGTCATTTCGTGTGTTTCGTGGGTTAAAAGTTCACGCTATCGAGGTTCCCGTTTGCTTAGAAGCACGACGCCAACAGTCGCTACCAGGACCAGAATGCCGACGATTTGAAATGGCAGATTGTAATTCCCAAAGAGTGCTGCGCCGATATTCCGAACATCGTCGATTTTCGATCCTGGCAGTGGTGGAAAAGCCTTGTGCGCAATCGCAAAGCGACCGACCACAGCAAAGATCTGACCCAACAAGATTAGAGCAACAGCGAGTCCTCCCGCTGAGGCCAGCCAGTTGATCTGGCGACTTTCTTCGGCGCGGAGATCGAGGAGCATGATGATGAAAAGGAAAAGCACCATCACTGCCCCCGCATAAACGAGCACTTGAATGATTCCTATAAAATACGCGTTTAGCGACATGAAGAGCGCCGCGAGACCCAGGAACGACACGACCAAACTCAGGGCGCTGGCCACGGGATTACGGTTGATGACGACAGCTGCTCCGAAGATCAATGTCAGCAAAGCAAAGATCCAAAACAGAAACGGAGGCATGAGTTATTGGACTGGGGGAGTAGTGGAGTAATGGAGAGATAGATTCTTGTCCCCGACCGGCTCCCCACTACTCCAACACTCCATCACTCCAATACTGCTCATTTCTTCGTGTTCCATTTCAATACGACACCGTGCATTACTCCGCCGATCTCGAGGAGTTTTTCCTTGTGATGCACCATCTCTGCACGCGTGTAGCCGGTAATGGCGTAATCCTTGCGTAGAAAAATCGCCTGCTCGGGGCAAACTTCTTCGCACATTCCGCAAAAAATGCAGCGGATCATGTCGATATCGAATGCCTCAGGATACTTCTCGACTTTGGCAAACCGATCGGTCGGAGGGATTTCGCCCGGAATAATCTTGATTGCGCGCGGCGGACAAATGAATTCGCAAAGCTGGCACGCCACGCAGCGCACGCGTCCGTCTTCATCGCGGACGAGAGCCGGTGCGCCCCGATAATAGTCCGGCAAGTTGCTGTCCCATTTTTGCTCAGGATACTGCATCGTAACCTTCGTGCGCCCAAGCAGCAGGTTCTTGAAGTGCTTAAACGTGATAGCTAGACCGGCGACGATGGCAGGCAAATACAATCGCTCGCGCCAGTTCAGCTTTGGTCGTGGAACAGTGATGGTCATGATTAGAATGACGAATGACGAATGCCAAATGACGAATTAATGGCGAAGCGCAAGTGACGATTATATTTCGATCCGCAACTTACGTCTCGGATTTCGTCATTCGGATTTGTTTCCTCATTCGTCATTCGTATTTTCGTCATTAACTGGGCACAAAGGCCATTATCACTGCGACGACAAAAATGTTAACCAGCGCGATCTCGAAGAAGAAGAGCCAGCCCAGACGCATTAGTTGGTCATAGCGAAATCGGGGCAGGGTCCATCGCACCCACATGAAAACGAAAATGATGATGGCGACCTTTGTGAAGAAGACTGCAATGTTTATCAGACCGAAAATCCACCCGTGAGAGCCGTCGGGAATTCCCGGAAAATGCCAGCCGCCGAAAAACAACGTCACGATCACCGCCGATCCACTGATCATCGCGGCGTATTCGCCAAGAAAATACAAAGCGAACTTCATGGAGCTGTATTCGGTGTTGTAACCGCCGGCGAGTTCCTGTTCGGCTTCGGGAAGATCAAAAGGCAGCCGGTTTGTCTCGGCAAAAATGGCGATCGTGAAAACGAGGAATGAAATAATCATGGGAATGGCGAGCAACCATTTCCATGGGTTTGTCCAGTCCCCGATAAACGGTGCGATGAACCAGCCGTGTTCAATCTGGTAACCTACCACACTGGTCAGACGCAAATTGCCGACGAGCAGAAAAACAGGAATGACTGCAAGACCGAGTGAGAGCTCGTAAGAGAGCATCTGCGCACTCGAACGGATAGCGCCAAGAAACGGGTACTTGGAATTCGACGCCCATCCGCCAATGACGATTCCGTAAACGCCTAGCGAAGCGATGGCGAACACGAACAGAATTCCGACGTTCACGTCGGCGATTACCATCGGGACTCCGAACAGCGTGCTACCAAAAGGGACAACGGCGATCGTGATGATCGCCGGCATGACCGCCAGACACGGTGCGAGCCAGTAATAAAACGTGTTTGCGGCGCGCGGCGTGAAATCTTCTTTCAGCAGCAATTTGAACATGTCGGCAATCGGCTGAAGAAGACCGGCGGGTCCGACGCGATTCGGTCCGAGGCGGTCTTGAATCGCTGCGCTCACCTTTCGCTCCGCAAAAACCGCGTAGGAAACCATTGTCAAAATCACGACAAGAATCGCGACAATTTTCAGCAGCGACGTGATTACAAAAAAGGAATCCATCGTGATCTTGCAACCTAGTGGGTTTCCACAGCTGTAGCTTTACGGACTTCATCGAGCTGTTGCCGGACGCCGCGGCGTCTTGCCTGCATCGCGACCGCTTGCTCGATTTTTTCATCGTCGCTGGGATGGGTCGGCGGCAATTCTTCCATTTGCAAAATGTGTACGCCGACGTCGCCGATTTTGTTCAAACCTAATCCGGTAAAGTGCGGCACTGTCTCGCTGACTCGGCGAAAGACATCATCGATGGAGAGAATAGAATCGCCACCGCCAACTGCCTGGAGCAAATCCCGCAAGATCTCCCAATCATCGCGCGCGTTACCCGGCGGGCGCACGGCGCGATTCAATCGCTGCAATCGGCCTTTGCCATTGACCATCGAGCCGCGTTTTTCGGCAAACCCGCACGCGGGCAGAACGGCGGTCGCTTTTTCGGTCGCCTCATTCGACAAAACATTCATCATGATCAACACAGGGAGTTGCGCCAGTTGCTCAACTGGCACGCCCAAATGCATCGCGTTTTCCTTCAAAATCAGCAGCGCCTTGATTTTTCCTGATTTCACAGCTTCTGAGATCGCAATCAGGTTCGCGCCTGGTTCGGATTCCGATCCAAGAATGAGGCGTGCGCCGTTTGTATTCGGATTGCGGTCGTCGCTGAGCAGGATGTTATCACCGGGCTCGCGGCGGGGGACGATGTCGATCCATTGAGCGCCCAACGATTTTGCCAATTGTGCCGTGAGCCAAAGCTCCTCGTTCGTCATGCGCCCAGAGGCAATGATGGCAATTTCCGGACCGGAGAACTGTTTTAGTTGAAGCGCCGTCTGCGCAATTGCGGTAGACCAGTCGGTGGAGGCGAGTTGTCCCTCGAAAAGGATCTGCGGCTCGAGCAAACGGTTCTCGGCCTCGAGATATTTGAAGTTGAGTCGTCCATAATCGCACATCCAGCATGAGTTGACGTGGTCGTTCTCGCGCGGGGTCTGCCGGTAGATCACGTCCTCTCGCGTGCCGATGATAGTGTTGCAGCCTGTCGCGCAACTGGTGCAGATGCTTTTGGTTTCCTTCAGGAACCAGACGCGCATCTTGAAGCGAAAATCGGTGGAAGTGAGCGCGCCGACCGGGCAAATATCGACCGTGTTAAGCGAATAATTATTTTCCAGGTTCTTGCCGGGGTGCGCGGTCAGCACGGTGTAACTGCCGCGATCGACAAATCCAAGCACATCGTCGTGCGCGATCTCCTGGCAAAACCGAATGCAGCGCGAGCAGAGAATGCAGCGTTCATCATCGAGCGTAACACGCGGCCCGAGCACGACGTTTTTCGGTTTCTTGACTTTGTTTTCGAGAAAACGCGATTTGCTCGTGCCGAAATCGACGCTGAACTCCTGTAACCGGCATTCGCCAGCCTGATCGCAGATCGGGCAATCAAGCGGATGATTGATGAGTAGGAATTCCATTACGCCACGCTGACATTCCTTCACCAGAGGAGAATTGGTCCTGACGCCCATTCCCTCTGCGACATCCTGCGCGCAGGAGATTTGAGGTCGGGGCATCCAGTTGATGACCGGTTGGTTGTCAGGGCCAAGCTCTGGTTTGCGATCAGGCCCGAGTCTTGGAAATCCCATCTCGATCAGGCACATCCGGCAATTGCCCGGTGAGCTGAGCTTCTTGTGATAACAATAGCGGGGCACGTAACTGCCCGCCTGTTCGCAGGCTTCGATTACCCGCGTGCCTTTTGGAAGCTGATGCCACACGCCATCAATCTGGACGTTTAGCATCGGGATCGATTCCGCAGCGCTACTCATTCTTACTCTTTCTCTTGCTCCTGCGCTTGCTCAAAGCTGAATGAATAATCACCTTCTTCGCGCACGAGCACAGTTCGAGTTTCGAAGTCATAGCCCAACCCCTTCAATAGCCCCATGAGCATGTTCACGATTTGAACGAGCTGCTCTTTTGCTGAAATAACTTGCGTGCTTGTCATTAACTTGCGCGAGACCAAAACATCAAGACTTGCTGCTGCTTCAAGCGCAGACCCACGTGCGATATCGAAGAAACGGGCACGATCTCGCTTTGAGAACTTCCCATTTCCTTCCGCTATGTTCAGCGGAATGCTGGTTGCGGGACGATCGAGTTGGTCTTTCGCGGCGGCCTTTGCTTCGATTGACGGAAGGAGTTCGCCAACCCACTCGTTAAACGCGAGTGAAACTTGATAAATGTTAAGCTTTTCGTGATCAAGATAGATTTTCATTTTTCAAAAGAGCGTGAGCATGAGAAAGAGTAAGAACTAAATCATTCCTGCCGCTCCGGCTTTTTCCCACCCGGGATCGTGCGCCATGGGAACTGTAGGAATCGTTTCCTCTTCAATCAGCTCTTCGGACGTGTATTCCGGCGGTAGCGGCGGCGGCATCGCTTTTTTAGCAAGCGCGGCGAATTCCTCTGGAAATTTCTGGACAAAGCTTTGCGTTGGCCAGGCGCATGCCTCGCCAAACGCGCAGATGGTGCGCCCGGCGATATTATCGCCAATAGTCTTTAGCGTGCTTGGATCTTCTGTTACACCGCCGCCACGCAACATGCGGTCGGTGATTTTCTTCATCCAAAGAGAACCTTCTCGGCAGGGTGTGCACTGACCGCAGCTCTCATGCGCATAGAACTCGTTGATGTTATTGAGCACCGAAACCATGTCGCGGGAATCGTCGAGCACGATGACACCGCCGGAACCGGCCATCGATCCGGCTGCGGCGAGCGAATCGAAATCCATCGGGATCTCATCGATGAACATCTCCTGTTCGATCGTTGATCCGTCCGGCTGGTGCTGTTTCAGCTTGAATCGCTCATCGGCCCGCAGGACTTTCGCAGAGCTTCCACCTGGTATGACCGCCTTTAGTTTGCGGCCAGGCCGTAATCCGCCAGCCATTTCATAAATAAGCTGACCCATGGTCACGGCGCCGACTTCAATTTCGAAATAACCGGGCCGCTGTACGTCTCCGCTTACGCACACGATTCTTGTGCCGGTGTTGTTGGGGCGGCCCAGCCGGGCATACTCCGCGCCGCCCATGGCTATGATGTGTTTCACATGGCAAAGCGTCTCCACGTTATTGACGATCGTTGGGCACATGTAGAGACCCAGCACGGCTGGGAAATAAGGTGGCTTGATTCGTGGATAGCCGCGTTTGCCTTCCAGCGATTCGATCAAGCCGGTCTCTTCGCCGCAGATGTAAGCGCCAGCCCCGCGATGAATGTAAACCTCGGCGTCGAATCCGGAGCCGAGAATGTTTTTGCCAAGAAAATTGTGTTCGCGCGCTTCTTCGATGGCGCGTTCGAGGATTTTCGCGCCTTCCGGGAATTCACCTCTGATATAGATGTAGGCTGTGCGCGCATTCAATGCGAAGCAGGAGATGAGAATTCCCTCTAATAGCTGATGTGGATCCTCGTGGATGATGTAGCGGTCCTTGAACGTGCCTGGCTCGGATTCATCGGCATTACAGATCAGATACACCGGTCGTTTTTCGTCCGGTTTGATGAAGCTCCATTTCAGGCCGCACGAAAAACCCGCGCCGCCGCGGCCACGCAACCCCGAGTTCTTGACTTTGTTGACAATCTCCGCGCGCGACATCGTTAGGGCTTGCTTCAATTGTTCGTAACCGCCCGCGCGCAGATAACACTTGATATCTGTGGTCCAATCGTCGCTTCCGAGGTTCTTAAAAATCAATCGGCGCTCCAGGGCGTGCGGAGGTGTTCGATGTCCGATTTTTTGAGTTTGATTTCGGAGAAGCTCCGTGACGGAATCGGGGCTAACGTTTTCGTGCAGCTCCTCGTTTACCATGCAAACGGGCGCCGTGCCGCAGCTGGCAAGGCATTCAACGAACTCGACGCTGTAATTTCCATCGGCGCTAACCGAAATGGGATTGTGCATTCCCTCGCCTTGTCGTTCGCGCTTAATTCCAGTTGCCGCGCATAGACTTTCCATCAACTGAAAGCCGCCGGCCATTGCGCAGCTGAGCGTACGACAGACGCGGATGTGCGTCTTGCCCACGGGTTCCTGGCGAAACATCGGGTAAAAGGTGACCAGCTCGAGAATGTTGATCGGCTGGAGTCCTAGCTTCGCCGCGATCCAGGTTACGGCGTCATCGCTGATGAAACCGAAGTGTTCCTGCCACAAGTGAAGCAGTGGCATCGCTGCGCTGCGCCGGTGCTCGCTTGGGTAGCGCGCGATTGCCGCATCCATTTTCCGCTCCAACTCGGCGGGAACACGCGTGTTCGTCGAGTCCACGATAACGCGAGATCTAATTAGACAACGTGCTCTCCTTCGATTGCACCTTGTCGTCTTTGAAAACAATGGTCACCGAATCTTTGCCCTGCCGGTAAACGTACGTCGTTTTTTTCATGATAACGACATCGTCATTGGTGACGGAGGTCGGGTGCCCCAGAATTGATTCCACCTGTTTCTTCGACATTCCCTCTTCTACCTCGTCCACATTGGCTTTCGTGATGCGTTTGCCCGGAGTGCACGAAACGCCGAGCGCGAGCACGAGTACGAGCAAAAATCGAGATATGGACCGCAGCATGTTCATCTGTCGCACTCCCCCATGACGAAGTCCAGACTCCCCAGCACGGCTGGTACGTCGCTCACCATGCAACCTGGCAGAAGCTCAGGCAGGATACTTAGGTTCACAAATGACGGCGCTCGAATCTTCAGGCGATAAGGTACACCCCCGCCTCTGCTGTTAATATAAAAGCCTAGCTCGCCCTTTGGGTTTTCCGCCGCGAAATAGACCTCGCCCGGCGGCGCATCGAGTCCCTCGGTCACTACGATAAAATGATGGATCAATTCTTCCATCTTGGTCATGACGCGCGATTTGGGTGGCACCATGTTTTTCCAATCGGCGACGTTGATGGGGCCGCCCGGCAATTTATCTATCGCCTGACGCAGGATCCGGACGCCCTGTCGCATTTCCTCAATTCGTACCAGGTAGCGATCGTAACAATCTCCAGTGCTACCGATCACTACGTCGAAATCATATTGTTCGTAGTCGAGGTAGGGGTGTTTGCGCCGCAAATCGTGCTCGATCCCGCTGCCGCGCAAATTTGGGCCCGAAATGGCATAAGCAATTGCGCGTTCCTTCGAGATCACACCAATGTCTTTTGTTCGATCGACAAAGATGCGATTACGCGTGAGCAGTTTATCGCACTCGTCCAGGCTCGGAATGAATTCGTCGAGGAATTTTTTGAGTTGCGGGATGAAAGTTTCCGGAAGGTCGCGGATCTGTCCGCCCACACGCGTGTAGGACGTCGTAAAGCGGGCTCCGGTTAAGAGCTCGAAAAGATTATAAAGTTTTTCGCGCTCGGTGAACGTGTATAAAAAGACCGTCATCGCGCCCAGATCGAGCGCCATGGCTCCCAAGCCCAGTAAATGCGAGGAGATCCGGGAAGTTTCGCAACAAATGACGCGAATGGCTTTCCCGCGCGGCGGGATTTCCCAGCCCATCAATTTTTCAACGGCGAGCGCGTAAGCAACGTTGTTCGACAGCGGCGCGAGATAATCCAGCCGATCAGTGTAAGGGACGAACTGGTTGTATTGCATGTTCTCGGCGATTTTTTCGTCGCCGCGATGCAAGAAGCCGATGTCTGGTGTGGCTTTGGTAATGATCTCGCCGTCGAGCTCGAGCACGAGTCGCAAAACGCCGTGCGTGGCGGGGTGCGATGGCCCCATATTGAGGACCATCTTTTCGCCGATGTCGTCATCAGCATGATGCACCTCTGCGTCCGCTGTGACTACTCGTGTCACGGGATCAGGCGATTCTATCTCACGCGTCGTGAAGGGCATGGAAGAAGTTACAAGGTTACAACGCTACAAAGCAAAACCGATAACATTTTACGCTGGCGAGTGAACCAACGCGTGCAAGAAATTTCGGTGCCCGGAGTAATAGCGACGCGACCGCTGGCCGCGCCGTAACGTTGAACGGACGGCTCGGCGATCAGTCCCTACCATTTGGCGTTTGAATCGCGCGAAGCAGACATCGATGGTGAAAATGGCATGAAAAAAATCGCGCTGCTTTTTGCTGGCCAGGGCGCGCAAACCGTTGGGATGGGACGTGACCTGGCGGAACAATTTCCCACTGCAGCCGACCTGTTCCAGAGAGCGGATGACGTTCTCGAGCGAAAGCTGAGCGAAATCGCATGGAACGGACCGATTGAAGATCTGACTAAGACGTCGAATTGTCAGCCTGCGCTCTTCGTTCACGGGCTCGCATGTTTGTCGGTCCTGCGCGAGCTGACCGGCAATTTACCCATCGGCGGGGCGGCGGGCTTGTCATTAGGCGAAATGACCGCACACGCCGCGGCGGGGACATTCGATTTTGCAACGGGGCTCAGGCTTGTAGAGAGGCGCGGGCAATTAATGGACGAAGCCTGCGCCGCGACCTCCGGCGCAATGGCGGCAATGATCGGCGCGGATGAAAACACGGTACGCACTCTCGCGGCTGATGCCGATGTCGATATCGCAAATATCAATGCGCCGGGACAGATTGTGATCTCGGGCGAGAGGGCAAAAGTAGAACTCGCAGTCGGTCTGGCAAAGGAGCACGGGATTCGTCGTGCCACGATGTTGAATGTCGCCGGCGCGTATCACTCCCGCCTGATGGAAAGCGCGTCTGAGAAACTTGGCGTCGTGCTCCGGCATGTGCCGGTGCAATCGCCGTCCTTTCCTGTAATCAGCAATGTGACAGGCCAGGAAGTGAGAACGCCGATTGAAATTCGTCGCACGCTTCAGGACCAGGTTACCGGCACAGTCCGCTGGCTCGATTGCATGGAGCGGCTTGCCGCGCTTGGGTGCGATTTCTTCATTGAATTGGGGCCGGGCGGAGTGCTGGCAGGCTTATTGCGACGCACTCTCAAAGGCATCGAGGTGGTGTCGGTTGCTGATGTAGACTCGGTGCGGAAATGCGCGGACGCACTGTAGCTGTTTTGCTCTGCGAAACGCGGCGCTGATGTTCCAAGCAAAGCACGCGTCGCACCGCCCAGAAGTCGGCGACTACAGCTTGGCCCTTCGCCGCGCTTCGGGGTAGCAGGCAGCGCCGTGGCTACAAATCGACAATTGACTCTGGCTACGTAGTTTCCTCCGCATGACACTGCAACAACGTGTGGATTCAGACCTGAAAGACGCGATGCGTGCTAAGAACACGACAAAGCTTGGTGTTTTGCGAATGCTTAAGTCTGCATTGAAATACGCCGCGATCGCAAAGTCAGGCGCGGAAGCGGAGTTGAGCGAGGCTGAGGCCGCGCAGGTCATCCGCAAACAGGTAAAGCAACGCCAAGACTCGATCGAAAGCTTTGAAAAAGGCGGCCGCGCTGAACTGGTGGAAAAGGAGAAAGAGGAACTGGCGATTTTGAACGGATATTTGCCGCAGCCGATGAGCGCCGAGGAAATTTCGAAGATTGTGCGCGAAACAATCAGCGAAGCAGGCGCAACCTCGCGAGCGCAAATGGGCGCGGTGATGAAAGCGTTGCAGACGAAAGTAGCCGGTCGCGTTGACGGCAAGGCGCTGAGCGCGGAAGTGTCACGACAGTTGTCGTGACGCGTTAAAGCGATGAAGCGTTTAAGCGTTAAAATGGTGTTCCGCGCTTCAACAGTTCAACCCTTCAACGCTTCAACGCGTCGGTCATGCTGACCGCCATCATCGTCGCCGCCGGTGACAGTCGCCGCATGGGTTTCGACAAATTGTTTGCGACGATCGCCGGCAGACCGGTCATCGCCCATACCATCCACGCATTTGAGCGCGCCGCCTGTGTCGACGAGATCATTGTTGTTGCACGCGAAGATCGACACGCCGAAATCAATACAATCGTCCGCGATGGAAATTTAAAAAAAGTTCGGTCGATCATTCCCGGTGGCAAACATCGTCAGGATTCCGTTCGCGCCGGCCTGAATCATGTCGAAGCTGCTGCAAAATACGTTGCCGTCCATGACGCAGCGCGTCCGTTGATCACTCCGGAACAGATAGAATCGGTCTTCGAGCAATGCCGGATACACGCTGCTGCCAGCCTGGCTGAGCCGATCAGTGACACCCTCAAGTATGCCGACGCCGGGATGCTTGTTACCGGCCCCGCGGATCGACAACAGCTCTACGCCATGCAAACGCCACAGGTCTTCGAGCGACAGTTGATTGAGGATGCCTATCGAGCTGTCTACGCAGAGAATGCTTCGGTTACCGACGAGGTTTCAGCAGTCGAACGGCTCGGTCGCAAGGTCATTCTGGTTCCAAACAAAGACCTAAACTTCAAAATCACTTATCCGCGAGATTTGGCCCTTGCCGAATTTGTTCTGAAGCAACGAATTGAAGCCGCCGCGAATTAAACTGAACTAAGCGACCATCGGATCGATGGGAACCAGTGGACGAATCAGCTCGACCACGGATGCGACATCTTTGCGTCTGAAACGACGGCCATGTTTGCGAATCCTGGCGGTCTCAAGTTCGCCAACACGGAAAAGTTGACCGTGTTTCCAAACCCAAGCGTCGGGATTGTAGGGACCGATGCGGCTCGGATCACTCCAGCTATGGATCGATAATAAGTTAGGGTTTACCGCTGCGGCGATGTGCATCGGGCCGCTCTCCACGCTTATGACAAATCGCGCGACCCGAATAAGCCAAATCAACTGCAGCAGCGAAGTTTGCCTGGTCAGATCAACGCAATTTTCCGGTGTGGTAATTCTACGATGCGATTGTCCGACAACCACCACACGAGTCGGCGCGAGCGAGCCGCAAAATTCCTCGACTACAGCGTTTGAAAGCGATTTGTCCTGTCCGCGGGCAAAGGGATGAAGAAGAACGAACGGCGGATGCGCATCGAAGCGCGGCAGCGGATCGCCACTTGGAACCGAGCATCGAAGCGATTCGCCGACCGTGGCGCCAGCGCATTCCACCAGTTTTAGGTAGCGCTCGACAGCATGACCGCGACGATCGACTCGCGCCACGCGGTCGTAGAACCAGCTCGCCCCGGCAAGCGCGCTGCTCATCCCGCAGACTTCTTTTGCACCGCTGATTTTTGCGGTAAGAACGCTTCCCATTACTCCTTGAAAATCGAGCGCAAGATCGGGTCGGATCGCCCGAGTTTTCTTTAGCCACGTCAGTAAACTCCTCGGTGCACCGAGGCCTCGAAACTCACCACGCTGTGTAAAGTAAACATGATCCACGTCAGGATTTCCTCGGAGCAGGGGAGCAAGTTCCGGGTTGATGACCCATGTAATCTCCGCGTGTGGATGCGCTTCACGAAGCGATGCAATTGCGGGCAGCGTATGAATGATGTCACCGAGCGAGCCCGGCTTGATGATGAGAATGGATTTGGGGTTCAAGGTGGACGTGAAATTACTGCGCCTTTGGCGACTTTTCTGGCATCGTCTTCAGAGAAGCCGATCCACTTTGGGAAACAAGAAGGTGGAACGCGTTGTCCTCAACGCGTTGCCTAGCCAAGTGTGCCTCCCCGCGCTGATCCTATCTGCCAATAGCCAGTCGTTCAGCCAGGAGCCGCGGCAGACCTGCTTCAGCAATCTTCTTTTGCACGGCCGCGAGATCATATTTTACGCGAAACAGTTGGACCAGATTGTTCTCCGTATCGTAAATGCAGTACCCTGCGCGCCAGTTTCCATCCCGCGGTTGGCCCACGCTTCCCATGTTGATGAAATACTTTTTGGCCGGCTCGATGCGAATGTGCTCGACCTTTTCCCGCCTGACGCTTTCGTCCCGAACAAACACCATGGGCACATGTGTGTGCCCAAAGAAACAAACGTTGGTGCGTTGATAGGTGAAGCTCGCGGCCGCATCGAGGTTGTTAAAAACATAACCCCACTGCTCCGGCGTATCGAGCGTAGCGTGCACGATGGTAAAATCGTGCACACGTGACTGCAGGGGTAACCTGCGCAGCCAGTCCTTGTCCTCTTCCGTTAAGTGTTCACGGGTCCACGCGATGGCCCGCTCGGCGATTTCATTAAAATCGCCCGGGGGCGAGAGACGCGACGCTGCTTCATCGTGATTGCCCTTTACGACAGGGCAACCCAGTTCGCGAACGCGTTCCACGCATTCTCGCGGGTTGGCGTTATAGCCGACCACATCGCCAAGGCACACGAAGCGCGTGCATTTGCGCGCGCGCGCGTCAGCCAGCACGGCTTCCAACGCCTCGAGATTGCCGTGAACATCGCTGAAAATGGCGAATCGCATGAGAGACTTGGTCAATCGTAAAAAGTCACAACCTTACAACGAAATCGTCCGGACGCTCGTAAGATTTAACGCGGCGATATGAGACCTTAGTCTCATATTTTGCTGAAGGAGCAATGCCCACCAAGAAGACACCGAGCTTCAGTCCATTCTGCGCTTCGACGCCCTTGCTCGCCCGACCGCATCAGTGCGTGCTCGACACATTGAAGCTCCTTTCAACCTTCAAACGGCTCAGCCTTTTGACTACTTGCCGATAGGGCCTTTATCCGGAATCCGCTGATCCTGCGGGATCGTGAGTTTGTCTTCGAGAAATTTCAGCCGCGCGATCAAAGTCGGCAGTCGTTCCTGCTCCCCTTCGTCATAAAGGCTGCGCAAGCGTTCATATGCCTCGCGCTCGCGCCCTTCGCAGTAGGAAAGCTCGTAGGCTGAGAAACGCCGGTCGAACGTCGCTGCATCGGGCAGGGCCGCTGCCTTGGCGTAAAACTCGGAAGCGCGCTGGTGATCCTTGTATTTCTCCTTGTATAGGCGGGCGAGCGCTTCATAGAGCTGAGGGCGATCAGGATTATTTTTTATTCCGCGTTCAAGGAAGTCTTTTCCGAGCGCAAAATATTCGCGCTGCGCTTTGACTCGCAGCGCAAGCCGCGGCTGGGTCCGGTCGTTCATCGCTGCCACGCTGGCGTTCCAAGCCATGTGCCACGCCGCCGTGTCCCAAAACAGGAGGACCCGGGGCTGCAGCGTGGTGACGTGCCGGAACAATAACAAGATCCGGCCCCATTCTGTGCGCTCCCATGCGACGTGTGCCTGGATGAAAAGCGCGTCAGCGACGATCGCTCGAAATCCACTCAAGGCAGCAACGAAACCGAGTTGCCCAAGCTTTTCGCGAAGATCGAGATTAAATTCAACGCTGCGAAAATGTTCCTGGCGATGAAGCGCCGTCAGGTCGCGCTCGATTGGCAGTTTGATTACGCCAAGCGCAACCAAGCTCGCCAGCGCAACAAGAGCTCGTATCATAATTCTTTTCCGTAGAACACGAACGCCGCCAGCAGCGTGTAGATCGTTGTATAGAAAATTCCTAACAGAGCTGTCTTGGCAAAAACAGCCATCGAAATGGCCGTGCCGGCGACGATATCATCCACCAGGTTGAACGCCTGCAAGTCCGGAAACAGCAGCGCGACGATTGCGAGAAAGACTCGGGTCAGCAGCCCACTGCTGTGCTCCTGCAGCCAATATTCGCGCGCAGTCGCCTGCAAATGACCAATGAAATAAATGAAAGCCATTACCACAATTGTAAAAATGTTCGTAGTGGCGAATGTCGAGACGAAGAGCGTGAGTGCGGCAAGCAAACATGCTTTCAGGTAAATGATGATGATTCCGGGAAAGATATCGATGTTGAGGGCTGATGATCGGATTGCGCGGAGCGCATCGGCGATTTGTTCAGGCGGCGCGCCGGCCATTTGCCTCAACGTCGCGTGAATCACAGCTTGTTCGCGCAAGAACAACACCAGCAGAAACGCTGCGCTCATCACCAGCGTGCTGATTGCCAGCAGCAGAAGGACCCCGGCGATTTTCCCGAGCACGTATTCGAAGCGGGGCACGGGCTTGGCGAGAATGGTATAAACCGTGCGGTCTTCGATGTCCTGAGGAAGCAGTCGCGCAGTCGCAACGATGGCCAGCAGCGACGTAAAAATCGAGATCGCGCCGAGCGATACGTCTTTCAGGATTTGAAACTCCTGCTGAAAAGAAAACTGCGCCATGAAGATCGAGCTGCCGATCAAGAGCAGGGCGAAAACAAGCAAGACATAAAAAACTCTCAGGCGCGTCAGTTCAGTCAGCGTGTTGAACGTAATGGCGAGAATTCGCAAGAAAGAGAAAGCGCGATGCGGTTTCGCTGTCGTTGAATCGTTTAAGCGCTGGAGTGTTGAAGCGTCTTCGACGTTTGTCATGTTTGCTTCGTCATTCCTTCGTCATTCGACATTCGTGCTCGTCATTTTTAGCTGTCGCCTCCAGGAACAACCTCTCCAGTGTGGTCGTCGATTTTCGGCGTTCGATCAGCTTTGCGTTTGACCGGTTGATCATCGCTTCGATTTCGTTGACGAGTTGAGGGGACGCGTCGGCAATGACGAGCTCGGTTTGATTTTCAATCGCGATCAATTCTTGGAGACGCCCTTCGCGTACCAACACGCCATCTGCGAGAATGCCCACCCGGTCACAAATTTCCTGGGCCTGCGCGAGCAAATGCGACGAGAGCAGAACGGTGATTCCGCGGCGCTTCAGGTCGAGAATCAAATCACGAATTTCCCGTGAGCCCGCGGGATCGACACCTGCGGTCGGTTCGTCCAGCACGACCAATCTGGGATCGTGAATCAATGCCTGTGCAAGGCCAATGCGTTGCAACATGCCCTTGGAATAGGTGCCCAGTCGCCGTTTGCGCGCTCTGGTCAAGCCAACGAGTTCGAGCAATTCATTTATCTGTTTCTTTAGGCGAGCGCCGCGCAGTCCACAAAGGCGCCCAAAGAAACGCAGCGTTTCTTCTCCGCTAAGATATTTATAGAAGTACGGATTCTCCGGCAGAAAACCGACGGCTTCCCGGCTTTCCACCAGGCGACTGTCACGCCCAAAAATTTCCGTGCGGCCGCGCGTTGGCGAAACAAGCCCGAGAATTATTTTGAGGGTTGTGCTTTTGCCGGAACCATTCGGTCCGAGCAACCCGAACACTTCGCCCGGTTCGATGCGAAGGTTGAGATCCTTTACGGCGACTATCCCGCGAGCGGGATGCAAAGGAACGTGAAATATTTTCGTTAGTCCGTGAACCGCGACCGCTGGACCCGCCTCCGCGCGGCTACGGCGTGGCGAGTCAGTCATGACGAATTTCAAAGCCGCGGGCTGGAACCGGTTTCTCCAATTTGTTCTCCGTTTGCTTGCGAATCAGCGAGTGAAGCTCGCCCTGTGCGATGCGATCTAGAAACGCGCGCACCTCATTCTCTTCTCCGGTAACCTGAAGTTCTACGCGCCCATCCGGCAGATTGCGGACCCAGCCGGTTACATCAAAGCCTTTGGTGGCGTCGCGCACGGTCCAGCGAAACCCGACGCCCTGAACATTTCCCTCATAGAAAACCTGGAGCGAAGTCATCGGCCTGCTGTGAAGCTGCTGATGCTTAATACTTGATGGCAGACGCAGCGCGCACGAACACGCGACATCGGTTCATTTGTACGAATAAACGAGGCAAAAACTGCTTTGCTCGCCTTCAAGCAGATCGACCGAGACAAAGTACTGACCACTCCTCGACGGCGCGAAACCGGCCGCAGCTTTTTCCCCGTTGTCGTAGCTTTCCGTAGTCACCTGTTTCCCCGTCTCATCGTAGACGCTGACCGTAATTTTTTTTGCCGGTTCCGTAGCGCCAGCGGAGAACCAATACTGGTTTCCTGCGTAGAGATTCACCGCGACTAGGGAGTGATCATGCGGTTTGACAACCCCGCACCAATGTCCGTCCCGGATCTTGAAACCGTCGTTTGAAAATGCTGCGGCAACATCGAGAGCGTCTTTGCGCGCCTGCACCTCGGCATCTGTTTCTGCGCGCGCAGCGCTGCCGACAGCCAGCACAAGAACCAACAATGGAATGAGCAAGCTCCGATTCATTTTGGCGCTTCTTTGCTTTCGATTTCCCCCATCATCTTGCCGACCGCTTCGTTGACCTTGCGCACTTGTTCAACATCAGGCGCCTTGCCTTCCGGAAACGAAACCAGCTTTTCAATTTTGCCGAGCTCGTTACTGACATCCTTAACCAGTGGCTCATTGCGCAATTCAGGAGAGATTTCGTTGATTTTTGACTGCATGAAATGAACGAGCGCCGGCTGGCGCAGAACTTTTGCGCTCTGTTCGTTATAGTTCTGCACGATGGCCGAGGTGACCACCTGCGTGCCTCGAATCCAACCACCGAGCGTTACCAGAATTACCAGGTCTTGGTCGGCGTGCGATTGCATCGAGGATTTCACTTCGTTCTGCGTCGCTTCCAGTTCTTCCTGCAGCGTGTCCCATTCGTTGTTTTCGGCAAATTCGTTGATGCTACTGCCGCGACCAAGCAGCTTTTCGCTGACCCCCAGCGCCTTTGAGAGTTTGATGATGTCCGACCCAATATTTTTGACCTGCTGACCGTCCTTCGCTTCCACGGCGATAAAGCCATCAGCAATCAAACCGCCAAGGTTAAGGGCGATCTGCGCGCGGTTACTGTATGTCACTGGAATTGGTCCGCGGTATTGGCCCGCCCAGTTTGTCTTACCGGATTTTTCAAGCGCGGTGAAAAGTTCACCCGGAGTTGGAATACTAATCAAATCGCTTTTGGCGGCTTTTGCCAGTTGGTCGGCAGGAATGCGCCCGGTCTCCGCGCCGAGAGTAACGCAGAGGCTGCCCGCGAACACAATCACGCCTAGTCCGGGTAAACGAATCATCGCTGAGATTATGCGTGTCCCAGCGAAATTGCCAATATGAATCTCGCTTGGCTGTCGAAACGCCTTTTTGGTTTTTCTCGGCTGTGGCGAAGAAGGCATGTGTAACAGAAGAATTATCAGGGAATCTTAAAGGGTGATTTGCCTCATCTGCCGAAAACTGTTCTAATCCGCGCAGAGAATATGGCACGCACCACCATTAGCCGAGTCCATGCGCGCGAAATTTTGGATTCGCGCGGCAATCCCACCATTGAAGTTGATGTCCGCGTTGAAAGCGGGGCACTCGGACGGGCAGCGATCCCGAGCGGGGCGAGCACGGGCGAACATGAAGCATGGGAATTGCGTGACGGCAATAAGGGCCGGTTCGGCGGCAAAGGCGTAAAAAAAGCAGTGGCTAACGTTAACGATAAGATCGCGCCCGCCCTCAAAGGATGGGATGTGCTGCACCAGGCGAAGATCGACAAGAAGCTGATCGAACTCGACGGCACGCCTAACAAAAGCAACCTGGGCGCTAACGCGCTGCTCGGGGTTTCGCTGGCAGTAGCGCACGCTGCCGCCGCCGCGGAAAATCTGCCCTTATTCCGGTATCTCGGCGGGCCTGAGGCGCGAGTTTTGCCAGTACCGATGATGAACATCTTGAATGGAGGCGCACACTCCGATGCGCCGATCGATTTTCAGGAATTCATGATTATGCCGCGCGGGGCTCCAAGTTTTTCGGAAGCGCTGCGTTATGGCGCCGAGATTTTTCATGCGCTCAAATCTGTCCTGAAAGACCGAGGCCTTTCCACTGCAGTCGGCGATGAAGGCGGATTTGCACCGCAACTCAGTTCCGCCGAGGACGCCCTCGAATCGATTTCAACGGCCGTTAAGAAGGCAGGCTACAAGCTCGGTGAGCAGGTATTTATCGCGCTCGATCCGGCTGCCTCCGAATTCTACGACAGCAAAAATAACGTTTACGTTTTCAAGAAATCGGACGGTTCAAAAAAAACTGCCGACGAACTGATCGAGTACTATGCTGAGCTTTGCGCCCGTTTCCCCATTATTTCGATCGAGGACGGTTGCGCCGAAAATGATTGGGCCGGCTGGAAAAAACTGACTGCAAAACTGGGCAAGAAAATTCAGCTGGTAGGCGACGATCTCTTTGTCACAAATGTGAAATTTCTCGAGAAAGGAATTGCCGAGCATGTGGCGAATTCGATTTTGATCAAGGTGAATCAGATCGGCACGTTAACCGAAACGCTGGCGACGATCGATTTGGCAAAGAAAAATCACTACACAACCGTGATCAGTCATCGCTCCGGAGAAACGGAAGATGCAACCATCGCAGACATTGCGGTCGGGACGAATGCGGGTCAGATCAAAAGCGGGTCGCTTTCCCGCAGTGATCGGATTGCCAAATACAACCAGTTGCTGCGAATTGAAGAAGAACTTGGTGACAAAGCGGTATACGGCGCTACAATGCGTTAAGTGGATCAGACTTACGCCGATTTCCGCGCGCGCCGCGAAGCCACTGTTTGGCAGCGACTGAACCGAACTCTCAAGGTTCTGCTGGTCCTGGCGCTCTGGCTGATAATTGTGAGCTTGTTCGTTCCGCCGTACAAAAAACTAATGCAAAGCCGTGCCGAGATCGATAATCTGCAGCAACAGGTAAACGAGCAACAAAATCTGCTCGCACATCAGACGCGCGAGATCAGTCTGCTCAAGACTGACTCAACCTACCTGGAAACGGTTGCGCGCGATCGTCTCGATCTTATGAAAGAAGGCGAGACAATCTTCCGTCTCGAGGCCGCGCGCGCTGCGAAACCAAAACCCAGCAATTCCGCGCGGAGATAGGTGTATAGGCGCGCTCGCCGCGGTGAGCGCCTGTTTTTGGCTCAGCGTTTGACACAAACACCGCTACAACATTTTGCGCGGAGGGCAGCGCTGGAGTATTTTCCCCCATGCCAACTGAAGTCTCCATCCCCGACGCCGAGGATTTGAAATCGCGTGCCCGCGAATTGCGGAGGTTTCTTTGACGTCGAAAAGCTCCAGAAAGATCTAGCCGCAATCGAAGGGCGCATGGCTGCGCCCGATTTCTGGTCGAATCGCGAACGCGCTCAGGTCGACGTCGAGGAAGTTTCCCGACTGCGCTCGCTGATCAATCCGTTCCAAGAGCTGGAACGCGAGATCGAAGACTTCGGCGCGTTACATGAGTTGGCTGCGGAAGAAAGCGATCCTACCGCTCGTGTTCAAGCCGAGAAAGAGGTCGCGACGGAACACGACCGCCTGGCTCATAAGCTCAATGAATTCGAGTTGCGCCAGTTTCTTTCAGGCGAAAACGATCGAGCCAATGCGTTCGTCACGATTCACTCGGGCGCGGGTGGCACCGAATCGTGCGATTGGACCGACATGTTGCTGCGGATGTATCAGCGGTGGATCGAACGAAGCGGTTTTAAATCTCAGACCGTGGACATTCAACAGGGCGAAGAAGTCGGCATCAAATCCGTGACTCTGCTGGTGACTGGCGAGTACGCCTACGGACATCTACAGACCGAGCGCGGCGTGCACAGGCTGGTGCGTATTTCACCGTTCGATGCGAACAAGCGACGTCACACTTCGTTCGCGAGTGTGGATGTCGTTCCTGAAATTGCTGACACGGCTCCGATAGAAATTAATCCTGCCGACTTGGAGATCGATACATTTCGTAGCGGCGGCAAAGGCGGGCAGAACGTAAACAAGGTCGAAACCGCCGTGCGGATTTTGCATAAGCCCAGCGGAATCGTTGTCGCCTGCCAGGCCGAGCGCAGTCAGGGGCGCAATCGCGAGCTGGCGATGAAAATGTTGAAAGCCAAGCTTTACGAAATCGAGCAGGACAAGAAGCGCGCGGAAATCGATCGGCAATACGGAGAAAAGGGCGATATCGCCTGGGGCAGCCAGATTCGCTCCTACGTTTTTCAACCGTATCAAATGGTGAAAGATCACCGGACCGGAGCGGAAACGAGCAACGTGCAAGCCGTCATGGATGGCGACATCGACATGTTCATCCAGGCGAAATTGCGCGGAGAGAAAGCCGCTAAAGGCGACAAGAGTGGCGACGAAGTTTAATTCACGAAAAATGTTCGCCTTCCCTTGCGAGCTTTCATCTAATTCTTGTTAGGTCAACGCCGCGCTATGCCTCAGGTGGTTTACTACGTTGCCAGTAGCTTGGACGGATACATTGCGAGCGCAGACGGCAGTGTTGGGTGGCTTCAGCCCTTCCAGGAGCAGCGCGAGGATCATGGTGCAACCGCGTTACACGCCTCTGTAGATGCACTTTTGCTGGGCAGTCGTACCTATGAGTTCGCTCTGCAGCTGGGGCAGTGGCCTGCACCTGACAAGCCGTCGTGGGTGTTCACCCAGCGAAACTTGCGGGTTCTTCATCCTACTATCACTCTAACGCGTCAGAGTCCCGCTGAAGTCGTGGATTTGCTGGAGTCGCGCGGCTATCGCCGTGCTTGGCTGATGGGCGGTGGGAAGCTCGCAGCTTCTTTTCATGCGAATCAGCTTATTTCGCATTACATTATTTCAGTGTTTCCTATTCTGCTCGGCTCCGGCGTTCCGCTGTTTACCCCGCACGCCTCGCCGCCAGATACACTGCGGCTGGTTAGCACGACACCCTTCAAGAGTGGCGCCGTCCAGCTCACGTATCAACGCGCACAGAACGCCTAACCAGGCGGCGTTGTTATCAGTCTTAGCCGAAACCGCGGATCGAATTCCCCGCCGTTATGTTTGCGGCAGCAGGCGAGACAGGCGACTGCGCGACGCACGCGGCGGACTCGCGGAAATCCCTGGCGACAATTCGGACAGCGATAGACGAATCGCGCGGCGTAAGTTCGCACAGGAAACGGCAGATTGTGACAGCGCTTCTCGTCGGCGATTCCTAAGTCGAGACAGGCTTGGCGCCACTCGTTACCATGTGGTGAAATTCTTCGCCGCCCAGCGCGAAATTGGGCGAGAATATGCGCCAGCTCATGGCGCAAGGTGCGATCGATTTCGGACGGATATTCAGATAGCTGCGGATTTAACGAAATGAGCTTCTGGCGATAATCAGCGCGTCCCGCGCCCGTTTTGAGGCGCGAATTCCATTCGACGCGAAGCTCCCGCGCAATTCGTGCCGCGCCGTTGGCCCGCAACAACTCGCGCGCTGTTGTTTCGAGGTCGCCATCCTTGTAGCCGGGGTCGGTGACCCCGGCCTTCCCCACGCGTCGTAAGATGCCGGGATCACCGATCCCGGCTACAGTACGAAAGGCGAATTCGAGCTGCCTAAGCAACGGCATACGCGCTCTTTCGCGTGTTCAAGCGATCAACAATCTTCCGCACCGCGTCTCCAGCCGCTTTGATTTCATCGGCCGTAGTCCATTTGCCGAGCGAGAATCGAACTGCGGAGCGCGCGCTCTCCATCGGCAGACCCATCGCGAGCAAAACATGCGACGCAACGACCGATCCCACCATGCAGGCCGAGCCACTCGACGCGCACACGCCTTCCAAATCGAGCGCGATAAGCAGCATTTCGGAATCGATTCCAAGCAGGCTCACATTCAATGTGTTTGCCAGCCGCGGCGCGTTCGCGCCGTTCTGTTTTGCATCTGGCACGTTCTCTGCAATTCGCGTCCATAATTCATCGCGTAATTTCTTCTCTCTTTCTTGCTCTTTCTCGTGCTCTCGCTCGACCCATTCTGCCGCTGCTGCCATTCCCACAATCGCAGCAACATTTTCTGTTCCCGGTCGTCGCTCGTTTTCGTGAGCTCCGCCGAACATGATTGGTTGGATTGAGAGACCACTACGCAGGAAAAGAAATCCAACGCCTTTGGGCCCATAGAATTTGTGCGCAGCGAAACTGGCGGCATCGACTAACGACCCGATGTCATCTTGGGCCCCGAAAGCTTTCGAGGTCGAAGGATCCCGTGGCGTTACCTTTGAGGTTCCATCGCGGGATTCCTCGACTTCGCTCGGAATGACGAGTGGCGTCTTGCCGAACGATTGCACCATATCGCTGTGCAACAGGACGCCGCGCTCGCGGCATATGCTCGAAATTTCGCGCATCGGCTGAATTACGCCTGTCTCGTTGTTGGCAGTCATGATCGAGACCAGTCTGGTCTCAGGTCGGATCGCACCGGCAAGTTGATCGAGATCGATTATTCCGTCGCGTGAGACATTCAGCCAGGTTACTTCGAAACCTTCATGTTTTTCCAAATGTTCGATAGCGTTTAGCACCGCGTGATGTTCGGTCTTGGCTGAGATCACGTGGCCGCCGCGCTGCATGCCACAGCGCGCGAGGCCGAACACGGCCAGATTGCATGATTCCGTTCCCCCACTGGTGAAAACAATTTCGTTCGGTTTGACGCGTAGCAATGCGGCCAGTTTGTCCCGCGCATTATCAATGGCTGCGCGCGCCTCGCGCCCAGCGGCGTGCACGCTCGACGGATTTCCAAAGTGGCGGTCGAGATACGGCAGCATCGCCTCACGGGCCGCGTCGCAAAGCGGCGTCGTCGCGTTGTAATCGAGGTAAATCATTCAGCCTTCCGCTTCCTCTTGCCCTTACTCATGCTCTTGCTCGCTGGGGCTGTAGCCGCGCCTGTGTGAGGCGCGCAGCGCTCGCTTTCGAAATACGTCAGTGTTGCGCTTCGCACAGCGAAGCGGCTACAGAATTGGTGCGTCTTCATTCGGAAAATTCATCGCGGGTTGTAGCTGGTTCGCGTTTTCGCTTTGGCACGATGCGCAATTGTTTTTCTTCGTAATAGACCAGCGAATCTGGCGGCACGCTTTGAGTCAGGAAAACGTTTCCGCCGATTGTCGATCTTGCACCGATGACGGTTTCGCCGC
>Ga0193735_1000049_pt1 | contig 40707 bp, 23 predicted proteins | sample U1m2metaG_FD_145080 | JGI IMG/M metagenome (GOLD analysis project Ga0193735, IMG submission 145080) | Soil microbial communities from a riparian zone of the East river system, Colorado, United States - U1m2 | ecosystem: Environmental > Terrestrial > Soil > Riparian zone | place: USA: East River... | reverse complement strand
AGATTATCTCGGTTAACCAAATACGCTTTGCCATCCTTACCCATGGCAACGATAAGGCGGGAAGGCGTTGCATCAGGCACGTCCACCAGCAATGGTCCGGAGCCGCCAAGATCCAAGTCCGTGGTGTCGAGGTCAAACCAGTTTGTGGGTACCCAATAATCGACAGGTGAGCCGCTAAATATCGGACCTGGCTGGAAGCGAATCACTGCTTCGCCACCTCCCCAGACGCCGTTTGTGTTAGTGGTGTTCCCAGTCGTAACGAAGGGGTTTTTTCCATCACTCGCGACGCCGCCGACTCCCCAAATGCCGCCCTTGGCAGCGTCGGTGGCCCATGCCATTACACCGGCTGGATTATCGGTCGGCACGCCTATGAGCCAGCCATGATAAAGACTGCAATCGGAGAAACTCGCATATCCAACGTACACGATGTTACCCACGATACCGAGCGCCGCGCGTTGCAGTTGGATCACTGGAGTGAAGTTGATTCCGTGGTATGAAACTGTCTCCACGTCCACGGGCCAGCCGGGATTGATATCGCCTGTATCCACATTAAGGGATATAATGAAATGTTTCTTGGTTGTGCCCCCGTCAGGTGTAGTCATCGCGGCCAAAAGAAGCGAGCGTGAGGCGAGATCGACAACAGGCGTGCCAGTGATGCCCAGCGAATCAAGGATAACGCATGGACCAAATGCCGGTAGCGGCTCGCCTACATTTCGCTCCCAGATGATGCTGCCATCGAGCGCGTCGAGCGCATACACGTTATTGGATTCGGTCACGGCAATGATCGTTGCTCTGCCGCCTGGACCGTTATCGAGGTAGAGCGGTTGCGCATAGACGTTGCCGACAATGGTGCCGTCAAAATCCAGGTCGCGCGTCAGATTTGCGGCAGCGCCTGGCGTAAAAGCAGAATCAATATAAAGACCGTCTCGCGAATCATGATTGTGAAACTGTGTGACGTTCACCTGCGCATTTGTCGAAACAAGTGCGCTCCAGAAACAAACAAGGACGACTGAGAAAATGGAAGGTAGGAGCTTCATATGTCTGTGTTTAAGAATTCCCGCGGACCCTTTTACCATGCTGCGCTGCCTTTGTGTCAAGCGTAATGATCAATCGCTGATCACAGATCACCAACAGATCACGTTTTTCTTTCAGCCTGGTGTGGGGCGAGGCGGCGGATTTGGACGAGGCCTGGGTGTCGGGGTAGGTCTCCCGGTCGGGGTCGCCGTGGCAGTAGGTGTAGGCGTTTGAGTGACAGTCGGTGTCACTGTTGGCGTCGGCGTGGTAGTGGGTGTGACTGTCGGTGTGGCTGTGGGAGTAGGTGTAGGCGTTCCTCCCGGTAGGGCAAAGGCATACACTTGATTGTCTCCGGCGACATAGATCCGGCCCCGAGCTGCAATGCCGGTAGTGCTATAGTAATGTGTGCCTGCCATCAGTTCGTTCGGGCCGCCGCCGTTGTAAACAACCGCACCGGTCTCTCCATTATAGCCGTGCAGCCGCTGGTCGCCCGCCGTTTGGTGATCCTCCGTGCCAACTACCCAGACAATCATGTTATCATTGCCATCAGTAGAGGTGACAAAAGGCGAGCCGCAACCACCGCTGGCCCGGGTCACATCCCAACCACCAGGGATGTCGATAGCCGGCGGATTGGCCGCAGTAATGCGGAAAGCGGAGAGCACGGTGTTGCCGTCGTTGTTGGCGCGGAACGCGACATAGGTGCCCTGTTCGGTCCGATAAGTGACGGCTGCCTGGAGAATAGTGCTGCTGGCAACCTGAGCTGATGCTATAGGCTGGCTGATACCACCAAGGTCGTCTCGATTAAGCAAATACGCTTTGCGGTCCTTACCCATTGCGACGATAAGATGGGAAGGCGTTGCACCTGGCACGTCCACTAGCAAGGGGCCCGAGCTGCCTAGATCCGTATCGAAGTTATCGAGATTCAACCAATTCGTAGGCACCCAATAATCGCTAGGCGATCCGCTAAAGATCGGCCCCGGTTGGAATCGAATCACTGCTTCCCCGCCGTTCCAGTTGCCATTGGTGCCAACGGTGTTCCCAGTGGTAACGAAAGGGTTCACGCCGTCGCTGGCGATGCCGCCAATGCCCCATATTGCGCCACCCTTTGTGTTGGCGGTAGTGGCCGCGGCCCATGCTGTTACGCTGGCCGGATTATCGATGGGCACTCCTACCAGCCAGCCATGCCATTGGCAGCCATCCCTCATACTCCCATATCCAACGTAAAGGATACCGCCTACGATGCTGAGCGCCGGTCGTTGCTGCTGGATCTCCGCAGTGAAGTTGATCCCGTTGTATGAAGCCGTGGCCTCCACGTCCACAGGCCAGCCAGGATTAATATCGCCCGTGTCCACGTTAAGGGATATGATGAGATGTTGCTTGGTTGTCCCGCCATCGGGCGTGGTCATTGCATCTAAAAACAACGCGCGCGAAGCAAGATCGACAATGGGCGTGCCGGTGATGCCCATGATGTCAAATTTAGCAGCGCACGGGAGATCATCCAACGGTACGGGAGGCCCCACATTCCGCTGCCAAATAATGCTACCATCCATTGCGTCGAGCGCATACACATTATTCGATTCGGTCACCGCCATGACCATCGCCCTGCCGTCCGGGCCGCCTTCGATGTAAAGCGGTTGCGCATAAACGTTGCCCACAATTGTGCCGTCAAAGTTCAGATCGCGCGTAAGATTCGCAGCTGCATCCAGCGTGAAGGCAGCGTCAACGTAAAGACCGTCACGCGAAGCGTGATTGTGAAACTGGGTCACGTTCACCTGTGCCGCGCCTGCAACGCTTCGCGTAGCGAATGCGGGCATGGCGTTTAGGGGAAGGATTCCGCCCCAGAAACAAACAATGCCAATCGAGAAAATGGAAAATAGAAACTTCATGTAAGTGTTTAATAACGCCCGCGGCCCTCTTACCATGTGGCACTACCTTCGGGTCAAGCCGGATGGCCAATCACTGATAGATCTCTCTTTCAGCGCGGTGTTGGGCGAGCCCGCGGAACGGGGCGTAGCCTCGGTGTGGGAGTAGGTCTTGGCGTTGACGTGGCTGTTGCTGTAGCCGTTGGCGTGGCTGTTGCCGTAGCCGTTGGCGTGGCTGTTACCGTGGGCGTGGGCGTAATTGGCGGTGTGGGCGAAGGCGTCGCACACGGGAGCGGTGCGCACCCAGCACCATAAAGTGTGTCAACGCGCCAGCCTTCGCTCGAGCCACTGGTATCGCTGACCATCCGCCAGCGCAGCCGGATGGTATTTGCAACAAAGGGGAGATTGACCACGGTCGTAATGAAGCCTTTGGAGTTGCCGCTCCAAGCCTGACGGCCAGCAATAGGGCTACCGCGATCGGTGCTGATGGTGCGGTTATAGCCGCCTGCATCGAAGCTGCCGCCCGCGTCAAGAATATCTTGGAATGTATTTCCACCATCAGTGCTGATCTCCAACACGCCGCCGTCAAAGCCTAGATTGGGATCCACGTCCGATGCTTCAAGGTTGAAATTGTGCCGAAAGGTTATCTGCGGTGAAATTACTCCGAAGAAGAACTGTAGCGAGTCGAGCCGTTTGTCACTCACCGTGTCCGGATCATCGATGAAAGCGGCGTTGGGTAGTGTATCAGCAGGCGGGACTGGCAGTCCGGAATTTGACGTGACCCAAAGTGGCGGCGGCCCCTGGGCATTCGTTGCCATCCAGTCTGGAGGCAATGCAGGCGGGATGACGTTGTCGAAGTTCTCGCTTACCACTACCACTTCGTAACAGCGCGTCGGAGGCGGACACGAAGGCGTCGGGATTGGCGTCGGCGTGGGACTGGGCACCACATGGATCACGCCAGTCATTCCGAGGCCGCAGTGGGCAAAGCAGAAGTACTCATACGTACCGGCCTGCGCAAACGTATGCACATAAACGGTGCCGGTGTTGGAAAGTGTTCCCGCGTCGCAGTCCATATCGTCGGGAGAACAAAATTGCCCATCAGCAATGCACGATGCGCCGCTAGTGACGCTATGGCCGCCACTGGCCCAAGTCCACCGTACCGTATCGCCGATCGAAATATTGAGCTCATCTGGACTGAAGGCGAAACCCGGTCCGACGGTCACATCGAAAATCTGGCCGGCAGGCGCTGGCAACCCATTAGGCACGGGCCGTCCATTTTGATCAACAATTCGGATGACTGCATCGCTCTTTTTCAGTGTCGTGGTAACTGTGATGGGGCTTGCGTGCGCGCAGATTGGGGCTGCGCAAAGCAGTGCCAGGCAAATGAGAGTGTGCAGTTTGCAGAGCGGGGAGTGCGAAGTGGATTTGTTTTTCATCGGTGGAGCTGGCTGAAGAAGGACGTTTTTACTCGAAGCGCGTTGAAGATGTCGAGAGATTTTCGCCATTGCCATTTTCTTCGGAACCCACGGGCGGTCAGGGCTACCAATCACCGACCACGAATTACTGATTACTATTTCTGTCAGCGCGGCGTCGGGCGAGGATGTGGAGTGGGGCGCGACCTCGGAGTTGGCGGCGAACGTCGCGGGGGTTGCGCTTCAAATGAACCGATATCGATCCGACCGTTGAACACACGAACAAAAGGGCTACCTCGCTGATCATAAGAAGGCGGCGGAGTGAAGCTGGGATCGCCTGTGTTGATGGCTGGGCTACCAGGTAACAACGCGTGAGTAAAGGTCGCTCCCCCATTGTCCTGCAAAGGGCCGAGCATTGGGTCCGCGTTAACCTGATCGCCCGGGCCGTTTAGATAACCGCCGCCATCATCGTTACTAAGATTGTAACCCGCTGAGGTGATTGTGCCCCCGTAATTGATAATGTTGGCGCTTGCTGCGGTGGCATTTAGAATCGTGTTTCCAATTTCGAGTCCTCCGCCGCCGCCGAAAGAAATGCTACCGTTGTTGTCGCTAATTGTGCTGTTCGTGATGGTGCCGCCGCCCAAAGTGATTCCGCCATCGGAGACGTTAGCATAGTTGCCGCTAAGAGTGCTGTTAGTGAAGGTAAGCGTCCCGGCTACGATGCCGCCCCCGTGCCCCCACGGCTTGCCATCATGGGCGCCATCTGCCGCGTTGTTGCTGACAGTGCTGCTAGTGATCGTCAGCGTCCCGTTGGGACTGTAGATGCCGCCGCCAGCGAGCCCGCATTGGTTACTGTTGATCGTACTGTTGGTAATCGTCAGCGTCCCATAGTTGGAAATGCCGCCGCCATAACTAAGGGGGGAGGGATCATCCAGACCGGCGGAGTTACCGTTCACGCTGCTGTTGGTGATCATCACCGTTCCACCGCCGTTGTAGATGCCGCCGCCCTCGCCGCCAGAGAAACCCTTGTTGACAAATGCCGCGTTGTTGTCGCTGACACTGCTGTTCGTGATGGTTAGAGTCGCGCTTCCGACATTGCTCGCATCATTGTAAATACCACCGCCAGCAGAATAGGCATGATTGCTGGTAATAGCGCTGTTGAGGATCGTTAGTGTGGCGCTGCCTGCTGAACCATCATTGTAGACACCGCCACCGTAGTTGTAATCCAGGGCGAAGCTGTTCTGCACAGCGCAGTTGTCGATCGCCAGCGTCGCATGATCATTCAAGATTCCGCCGCCGCCATTGCCGGAGGCGCCATTGCCATCTGTGATGGTTAAACCGGAGATCGACACGGTCTTCCCTGAACCGATGTGGAACACGCGGCTATTTGCGTTGCCGTCGACCGCTAGGTTCGCGGTGCCAGGACCGGAAATAGTGACGCTCTTGTCCACCAGCAATTCGCCGCTCGTCAGTCCAATCGTGCCAGTTACCGTAAAGGTAATCGTGTCGCCATCGTTCGCGTCGACGAGCGCCTGGCGCAGCGAACCCGGATCAGTGTCGTTTGTGTTCGTGACTGTGATCGTGGTTGCCTGTAGGCAGATTGGCGTTATGCAAAGCAGTAACAGGCAAATGAGAGCGTACTGTCCAAAGAACGGGGATCGCGAAGTGGATTTCCTTTTCATATGTTGATTGGCAGTGAGAACAACCTTCTACTGAATCACGTTGACGATGTCGAGACATTTTGTGTTTCTACGGCTGGATTTGATCGGTCCAGAGAAATTGCCACATAGCTATGGCGTTGATTGCGACTGACACGGCGAATAGCAAGATTTCAGGCACGGATATGTTCGCACGCCCGTTACCTGTCAGCAGAAGGAACATCCAGGGAAGCAAGATCATGGCGTAGCGGTAGGAAAATTGCCAACTCCCCGGGTTTCCATGCAACCAAAGCACAAGTGTTAAAACGCTGATAGCTAGCCAGGCCACTACCTTGTATCGTCCGCCCTGTCGAAACAAAAGGCATAAGAAAGGGCTGGCAAGGAAGATTGAGCAGCCAAAGCCGTTTGGCCGAATGTAAGGAAAGTAATCAATACTCTCAAAGCCTTGGAATAACATGGTATAGATATTCCATGGGATAGCGTGTAGTGAGAATAGGCCGTGCTGGTACCAAGGCTCATCGCGCACTTCTGGGATGTGAATGTAACCAAAATCGAAGATGGAATGGAAACGCGCGAAGTTATAAGCAGCGGTCATGAGCGCGAGTGTTGCAGGCAGGCATAGGAAACGAATGAGTGTCTGAGTCTTCCACGGGAATCCTCGCTTTAAAATTCCCTTTCCGATCGCGTTCCCAGTTTGCGGCGGACTGGAGACCGCCGCTCCTTGTCGTCCATTTGACTGACGCCAGAAAAAATAAAGGTAAAGAGGCAACGTGATAAGCAGCTCGGTGCGATTCCCAAAAGCCAGGGCAAAGAACGCTCCTGCAACAAACGGGAATGGCCGGACCAACGTGAAATAGAGCGCTGCGGCTTGCCCCAACAAAGCCAGGCCAAGAGCGATTTGCCAAGCGCCGCCGAAGCCGAGGTTACACCATGTCCAGGTTCCGAAAATAGGAAACAGGGCCAACATAATCCTGCGTGCTAACGACTTGGTTTTAAGGTTGCAGTAATCGTTACCGAATGCCTTCGCGAGTCCAAAAAAGAAATAAACGGACAATCCGGCAATCAAGGCTGCTAAGACATGTCCGGGAAAGCTCTGGATGAGGCCTGTGCTTCTCAAGAGGGCTACAGGAAGCATGCTAAGCACTGCTCCCAGCGGAAAGGCCGAGTAATATCTGCCTTCCCACGGAATCATCTCGTTAAGCCACTCAGGCGGTTTTTCGCGAAGACCCAGCTGACCATGGAGCAAAACCGCCGCAATCTGATTTGTGTAATCCAGGTCGTGCAGGGTTGCCCTGGTCGAGAAATAAAATGCGGTGGCCGCAAACAACGATACGGCGATGGCCACCGGAAGCTCTCGAATATTGTTACTTTTCAATGCCATCGTAATGACGAAGCACGAATGACGAATGACGAAGGAATGCCAAAGCAAAGAGAACCTGCGAGATCCGCGACGAGTGCGCTAGCCGGACTATTCTCATTTCCGCATTTCATAAGAAGGCCGACCTAACAGCTTTTCCCATGCAGCTCTTGTTTCGGCGGGCACATTTTGGTCAGCATTAATTAACCAGGAGACAGTTACCAGCGAGTTTATCACAACCGAGAGAGCGACTAGTCCAATTAACAGATGACGCGATCTCAGTAAGGCTGTTCCGCCTGAGCCAAGAAAGACGATCAGACAAAAGATCAGGAAAGGATAGAGATCGGTGGCGTAACGTTGGGCGAGCAAGAAATACGATAGGATGCAAACAAATTGGGCAAGTAGAGCCACGGTCGCCCCTCGCGCAAAGAGGTTGAATCCTTTGCGGCGAAACAGACATGTGATTCCCATAATGGCGGCAAAGACCATCCAGCTGGACGACCACAGGAGAGAGATATATACCTCGCTGTCAGGGTTGGAAAAGAGAGAAGGATAATTATAGGAATGTCGATCGGCCACGAGAAAAGGCGGCTGACGCTCGATGCTAGGAAGGCGCAGACTGAAGTAATCAGCGAGACTATAGGGAATACGACGCGGGCTGAACAGGCCGTGTTTATGCGCGAATTCGTTATGGACCGGGTTGAGGTAGTAGTCGTAGTTGACTCCAACGAAGCTGCCAAATCTTGCGTAACTCAACCAAATATAAAACGCAAAGGCGGCGCCAAGTGGAAGGAGAAGGGCCAATAGATTAGTTATTCGATTCTCTCGTGGCAATCGGAGAGCAAGAAGCAGAGCGATTAAAATGAACGGTATACCAAAAGTGACTCGGGAAAGTAAAGCTGCGGCGGCGCACAGAGAGAATCCCAGTAATGAACGCGTTAAGGCATTGGTCTCGACCTGTCGCGAGCGAAGAGCGAAGTACAATGCGCCAAGCGACCAGGCCAGGGCCCAGATGATCGCTTCATCGTAGATAGAAAGATTTCCAAGTAGCAAAAGCAACGGCGAGGCGAGCGCGAACCCGACAATGCATGCGTTTCCCACCCAATTGCGGGCCCGTAAGGAAAGTGCAGAGAAGCGCAAGGCCGTACGCATCAGGCCTGCAAAGGCACAGAGCGCAATGATTCCCGCACAAAATCCCGAGACTCGTGACCATTTCCCATGTCCTGCCGGGTAGACGAAATTCAATGGAATTCGAAGGAAAGCGGGGAACGGTCCAAAGTACATGCGCACTTTGCCGTCGACGATCATTGCTTCATGGCCGATCGCTGCCGCCTCGACGTCCACATTACCCTGCAGAAAATGTTCCGCCTGGGAATCGTACGCGCCGCCTAACACCTCCTTAACAAAAACCTGTCGCTCACCGGTCGTGGTATAGAACCAAAGAAGGACGCTCAATACCACCAGAAGCGGCAGAAATCGGGGAGCGGCGTCAGCACCTTCCTTTGCCAGACCGACGACTGCGGGAGTTTCTGCCATCACGCATCCGTCTTTAGGCGGCTCAAAGAGTCCTGGATCGTTATTCGATGAGAAAATGGTCGTTCGCAATTTCACATCTGGAGGCTTAATTCCAAAAATATCAGAATGCCCATTCACCACGCGCAAATAGCACGGCAAACAACGCGAAAAACAATAGTGACCAGGCCGTGAGGACGCCGGCCCAAAAGCGGTTTCTACCAAGCAGTGCAAAGAGGATGAAAATCGGGAACATCGTTAGTGTGTAACGTGGCATGCTCCGAAAAAAGTTAACACTCGCGCAGAGAATCCAGAACCCGGTCATCCACATCGCGTAAGCCGGACGCAGCTTGATCCAACTAATGATCGTACAGACTAAGCCCAGCGCTACGAAAAACAGCTCCTGTGTGCCCACCATTTCGGCTTCGTGAGGAGTAGGATAGTGAGCCCAAATTGCCTGGCGAATTCCCGTCAGCGGTGAGGCGAATGACTGGTCAAATAACGTCTTTCGTGCTTGCAGGAAGGCGAATGGATCTCCGCTCACGCTCCAGTTAATTAGCAAATAGACCGCAAAGCCAGCGGGCACGATCGCAATCCAGAGCCACTTCCAATTCCAGGCCGAACAGCCCACAGGGCCCTGGCTACAAGACCGGCGTCTCACCCAATACTGTTGGGCCGCTTCTACGGCCAGAGTTGGAACGAGAACGGCGCCTGTGGCGCGGGTCATCCAACAGAACGCGCCAAGGACTCCCGCCAACCACCATCGTTCGCCGCGCGCCGCCAGGATACAAGCCAACGCCAGAACTAGAAACAGGCCTTCGCTATATCCAATGTGAAGAAAATATGCCGTTGGAAAAATAAGAAGGAACCAGACGCTGCGCATTGCGACGCTCTGCGGGTAATCAAGTTGAACGAGTCTTCGCAGCAGGATCGCTGCGACCACGGAAGCGATACCGGAGACGATAAATCCCGCCGCAAGATAACTTCTACTGACGCATGCAACCAGACGGACCAACCACGGAAACAGAGGATAAAACGCTATGGAGCCGTCGGTGCCGCTGTACCCAAATTCGGCAATCTCTTGGTAATATCCGAAATCCCACTGATCCCAGATTCCGAACCAGTGGTATGGATTCGTTATGTAATTATCCCATAACACCGCGTAGCTCATCGCGCCGAAAGAGAACAACAGCACCTTGATAGCCATTACCCAACCGACCACGATCCAATCCTCCCTCGGCAAAAAAGAAACGATTCGCGTTAAGCCCTTCATCACCACTTATCATATAACCTACCGCAACAACTGGCGGCGTTAGTTGGCCCGAAGGGGCTCAGGATCCAGCAGCGAATGAAGCAGTTGTTCCTTCTCGCAGGAGGCGGAAATCCCGATGGCAATGGACTTAATAGCGTCGCCCGGCTATGGGAAGCGCTGTGTTCAACACCCGGTTACGCGAGAAGAAATGTGGAATCGCCCTGATTGAGATTCGCGGAGAGAACGCGTCGCGATCATTTGCAGGCGCGGATTCTGTTCGTCCTTACCTTTTGAAATCCAAGGCCCCTTTTTTGACTGCGTAAGCGTAGCCCACCATCAGGATTGTGATGAAGCTGAGCATGCTCCAAAAGATAACGCTGCTCTGCCTAATAGCGTCGCGGTACACGACTGCCCACGGGTACATGAACACGATCTCGATGTCGAACAGGATAAAAAGCATCGCCACCACGTAAAACTTCACGCTGAAGCGCGGCTGGCGTTCACCCTGGGGGATCATGCCGCATTCGTATGCGGTATCTTTGGCGGGCGTGCGCTTTCCACTCTTGCCTACCAGCACACTGACAACCAACGCGGAAGCAGCGAAGAGGATGGCTACGAGGATCTGCAGGAGTACCGGCAAATATTCGCCTAGCATCCGGAATTCCCTGGAACTAGCAGGTTTCGGTTATTTTACCCCAGCAAGATGACCATTCTGCTGAGCGATCGCGTTGGCCAAAGCCGCAGGCAACCCCTTGTATTTCTTGCCGTTCTTCTTGACCGCGCCCCGCGCCACGAGATTCTGCAATTTTTCATAAGCTCGCAAGCGCAGCATTTCCTCGCCACCGCTGGCGGCGTTCCGGGCCCGAAGATTTTCGTGCACGATGTCGAACAACTGCTTAAATTCGAACGACGAGCGCCGTGAGAGGACAGCTACCAGCTCCTCAGTTACCAGATCAGGAACGCGACGGGAGAATGCATTTTTCTTTAGAATAGCCATAAGGTGAGAAATATAGCACGTTTTAGCCCAACTGCAGCACTTTTCTTTAGTTTCCCGTGGCTGAAACTCCAAAGAGTGCCGAAATGGCGCAGCTCTCCGGCGGGCTTCCCACCTACGGCGTGGGCGATGGGCTGCTCATCGCTGGCTGCGGCGTGGCTGTAGAAGAAGGCGCCCAACTGCCAAAGCCTGTGGCCGCTTGCTGTCGTGCCGCCGTGCCGACGCTGCTCAGGATGGCGAGCCCGATCGCCGCCTGGTCTAACGTAATTGGCCCGAGGGACTCGGCCACATAGCCGTCGCGGTCATATCTTTGCGAAGAGACAATCGGACTCAGGTGCTTCGTAATCACCTCTGGCGACGGAAGCTTACCTAGATCAACGGAACGAGCTATTGCCGGCATGAACGCCGCCGCCATTAGCAACATCGGACGAAGCGAAGCATCAAGGCGCGAATAAAGCAGCGCAGTATCCACGTATGAGAAAAAATTCGTCGGCGCTGGCAGCAATCGCTCGGCAGCCTTGTACGTTTGCGAATTGGAAAGCTCCGACGAGCTACTGGCGCTGCGTTTCACTGCCTCTTCTACTGACACGGGATTCAAACCGGCGATAAGAATCCGGTCAGACAACGCGATGGTTGGAGTGATTGCGACGAGTGTGGCTGCCGACTGTTTCGAAAAATAGCGGACACTGTCCTTCTCTGTTTGCGTCCAGATTGCTCCTTCATCGGCGCTTGTGAACGTTTCGATGATCTTGCTGGCCCTGGCCATGTCCAGAATTGGCAGAGTCAGAAGTAAAGATGGCCAATGGGCACTGGATGGCCAGTCTGCCAGCGCTCCCAGCTCGAGGCCAAACGCAGTTTTCCAATCATCGGCTGCGATCCCACTGGTGGCGAAGTCCTGGAAGACTTTCTGCACCGCGCCGCCCAGCGCAGCGGCCTGGTTTAGTGTTTCCATCTTTTCCCCGAGATTGAGCAGCATCGCCAGATAGAAAAATGTCTCCTTTGTTCCAAGCGTTAGCGAGGAGCGGTTGAGCGTACCATCAGTCTCGAGCTTTGGCATTCCGAGAAAAAGCACATCGCGTATTTTTCCGTTCTCAAATCGCGACGAAGCCGCAATGCACCGCATTTTTTCAAGCATGGTGGTTTCGCCGGGAGTGGGGCTTGATCGGACTGCAGCACGCAACGCGGCAAGCCGCTCGGAAAATGCTTTGGGCTGGAGATAGAAAGACACTGCGTAGTTGGATGGCCGGTGCGAGGCGGCTGTCTGGTACGCTTCGTCCTTATCAAGCGTTTCCCCTGAATCTTTCGCGCGATGGTCGACGCGATCGAGCAGCGCCTTTAATTCCGTCACGTTTGTCGCCGCGAAGAACCATGGGCGATCATACGTTGTTGCCAGAGTAAATGGAGTCGCCGTGACCACATCGATTTCATGGCCCTGATACTGAAGTTTGTCGCTCTTCGTGCCTGGACGTTGTTCCAAAAGTATCGCGCGCCATTTGCCGATGACCCGCTCAGCGTCCTCTTGGGTCCCGCGAAAACGAAAGCCGCCCACGAGGCTTGGAGCGCTATCGCTGATGGACGTCATGGCGAAGAAGGCGTTCTTTGGGTCGAGCTGTCCGAGCTCCTGCAGCGTCCCGAGAGCTTTCGGGGTTGGCATGTTGTCCAGCGGCTTGCGCAGAAAATCCTGCACGGTCGGTTCGCGGTATAACTGATAAATATCCGACTGACGCCACTCATCGCGTGTACGACTAAAGTCCGGCATGTGCGCCAAAAAAATTGTGTTCCGCGGCAGAAACGCGCTGACAGGAGCGCTCGAAGCCTGTTGCGAAAAATTCCAGTAGTACCAACCAGCGTATGCGGCAACGGCGACCGCAATGATCAGCAACAGAATTCGTCTCATAAACAGCGCCTCTCAAGCGCGGATGCTCGATACTCGATGCTCGATACCCGATCAAACGCAAACTTGGTCGAGTGGCCTGAGCGTAGTGACTAGGCCCGGGGATGAAATTGGCGATGGACGGCTTTCAATCGCTGTTGATCGACGTGCGTGTAGACTTGCGTTGTCGAAATGTCGGCGTGGCCGAGCATTTCCTGGATGATGCGCAGATCGGCGCCGTTTCCTAGCAGATGCGTCGCGAAGCTGTGTCGCAGAAGGTGGGGGTAAATGCGCTGTTCCAGTCCGGCGCGTCGCGCATGTTTTTTCACAATCTGCCAGATACGCACTGTTGTTAATTTGGTGCCGCGCTCGGAAAGAAAAATTTCGCGGCTGCTACGGCGCTTCACGAGTTTCGGTCGCTCAGTGGACAGGTACGCTGCCAGCGCTTCGCATGCTTTGCGGCCCACCGGCACAAGCCGCGTCTTGTTTCCCTTACCGGTTACCCGCACAACTCGCTCTTCGAAGTTGAAGTTCTCAAGACGCGCGTTTGCCAACTCCGAAATACGCAGACCGCTTGCGTAAAGCAGTTCGATCATCGCCCGATCGCGCAACCCGTGAAGAGCAGTTGTGTCGATCTTTTCCAGGAACTGCTCGATTTGTAATTCGTTCAGTGTTTCGGGGAGATATCGCTCGATTCGCGGAAGCGCGAGCGCTTCAGCCGGATCGCGCTGAACCAGGCCTCTGGCGACCAGGAAGCGGAAAAAGATCTTCAACGCGACCACGATGAGTTTGATCGAAGAAGCGGAAAGGCCGGAGCGCTTGCGATCGGCGAGATATTCGCTGATCGCCGGCAATGTCACCGCGCGCGGATCTTCAATTTTTTTCCGGGCTGCGCACCAGCGCGCGAATTCACTCAGCGATCGTTGAGTGGAGAGCTGATAGTTTTCAGAAAGACCGCGCTCGATTGCGAGGAAACGGATAAACGAGTCGATCGCGTCTTCCATTTTCCACATTGTAGCGGCAGGCGTGTCGCCTGCAAAATCACCCTGTAGCGGCAGGCGTGCCGCCTGCGACGGAATTGAGACCGCAGCCGACACGTCTGCCTCTACAGTGAAAGCGGGCTGCGATATTATTGACAAAGCAACCTTAAGTGTCCGATGTTTGGTTACGATGAGTTTGGACCTCAATACCATCCTGAAGGATTGGCCGCACGAGAACGGCAATATCAAGGTGCGCAAGATCGCGGGGCTCGATGGCCGTGAGAAATTGCAGCTGCGGGTCGATCTCGGCGTGTTGCAAATGGAATTGGCCGGCCGGCCGGATGGCCGGCGTCCGCACAATTGTGAGTCGCTTCTGGAATATCATCAGAGGCGGGCGGCCCGCGCCGGGGCGAAGGGCGAAACCTACGAACTGACGCCCGAACAATGCGCAGAACTCCAACAGGAAGGTATCCAATATTATCATCGTTATCTGAGCCTCTTTCAGATCAATGACTTCGAAGGCGTGGTGCGCGATACGCAGCGCAACCTGGATCTTTTCACCTTTGTCTCCCAGTATACAGACCGCGAGGAATTTTCCTGGAGCCTCCAACAATTCCGTCCTTACGTGCTCATGATGAACACTCGTGCGAAGGCCTCCATTTTTCTCGGCCAGGGTAAATTTGCGGAGGCGATAACTGAAATTGAGCGTGGCCGCGACGCGATCGTTGATTTTTTGCAGCAGTCAAACTTTCCGGAGCTTGTGTCGAAGAGTTCCGAGATCGCATTTCTCGACGAATGGCTCGAGGAAGTGAAAGCGAAACGCCCGCTTTCCAAACTGGAGATCATGCGGCGCGAGATGGAAACTGCTATTGCAAAGGAGCTCTACGAGCGCGCGGCGGAGTTGCGCGACGCGATCAAGCTGTTGCAAACAAAGGGCCATTGACGCTTTCGCCGCGCTGACCGAGACCGCCGCCGAGATCGGGCGGACATTTGGACAGTTTTGCGCCACGCATTTGATAAAGACTGTCCTCCCGATCATAGGCGGTTTCGCCGGCTTCATCGGCGATTAAGTCGCAAAACTCCTTGCCCGGTTGTGGGCGCCGCCTGAAGTTTCTTTCCTATGGCTACACAACTTACCCAATACGCGCATCCTGAGTCGCTGGTGGAGACCGAGTGGCTGGAGAAACATCTCAAAGATGATGGGATCAGGATCGTGGAGTCGAATGAAGACGTGCTTCTTTACGATACCGGACATATTCCCGGCGCAGTGCACATCGACTGGCGCGCTGATCTGCAAGACCCGGTGATTCGTGACTATATCTCGCCTGAGAAATTTGCGGAGCTTTGCAGCCGTAACGGCATCACACCAGACACGACCTGCATTTTCTATGGTGATAAAGCCAACTGGTGGGCCTGCTACGCACTCTGGGCGTTCCGGCTCTTTGGACACGAGAAAGTGAAAATTCTCAATGGCGGTCGCGACAAATGGAAAGCGGAAGGCCGTCCCATGACGCGCGATGTCCCCAAATATGCAAAGACAAATTATCCGGTGCCGAAGAAACGATTCGACAACGAAATTCGCGCCTTCTTCGATGGAGCATTGGCGCAAAGTAAAAGCGGCAAACCGCTGATCGATGTGCGCTCACCGGGCGAATACAAGGGGGAGATTACGCACATGCCGGAGTATCCACAGGAGGGCGTTCTGCGCGGCGGTCATATTCCCGGGGCGAAGAGCATGCCGTGGAAAACAGCTACCAACGACGACGGTACGTTCAAGTCGGTTTCAGAGCTGGCAAAAATCTATTTCGAGCAGTGCGGAGTCGGTCCGGAAAAGGAGACAGTTGTTTATTGCCGGATCGGCGAGCGCTCCAGTCACACCTGGTTCGTGCTAAGCTATCTCTTGGGACTAAATAATGTCCGTAACTATGACGGTTCCTGGACTGAATGGGGCAACAAAGTCGGCGCGCCGATTGAGAAGTCAGCTTAAGCGGTTTATCGGCCTGTAGCCGGCATCGTTGATGCCGGTCTCTGAAGAATACGCGCTCCCCGGCCGGGATTACCGATCCCGGCTACAGCAGCAGAACTGGCTGCGATCAACGCCGCGTTCAAACGCGCCCGGTTTTTACCAGAAGCTCATGGATTAACCGCATTCGCCTTTGCTCTTTGGGACTGGAAATCAGCTGCGCAATCGAGCGCCGGATTCGCCGTGTCCAATTCAAGTTTGCCTTAGTCCCAGGTACGTTGAAGCGGTATTTGCGCGCCAGCAGATCGGTGACCATGACGATAGCGAACCATGCCTCGCTTCCGAAAAGCGCTCCCATGATCGCAGGGTAAAAATGTTTTTCAAAATCGACGCGGTCGATTTCTGGATCGAACCCGGCGAAGACGGCGATTTTTGCTAAATCGAATCGTGATTGTTCCGATGTCGCAGTCGGATGCTCAAAAGCTTCTTCCCACAAAGCGCGGATCGGTTTGTGATCGTGCGTTGTATAAGTCGCAACGGAAAGCCGCTCGTATTCATTTCCGGGCGTGACTTGTTCACCACGGACCTCCCATTGCGGGATTTTAAATCCCGCGATCCCGAGCGCGCGCAGATTTGGTCGTACGTAATCAGGAACAAGGCCGAGGTCTTCGCCGATTACTCGCGTGGCCCCAGCTTCGTCCAGAACAACGCGCAAGTATTCTTCGCCTTCGCGTTTGTTCGCCTCGGAGTTTTCGGGGGTTTCGTCGTCACGTGGAACGAAACGTGGTGCGCGGCCGCTAGTTCGTTCGAGCATTTGATTCCAATCGAGCGGAAAAAATTGCTTGTTCTTCCGCGGCCGCCACGGGAAGGCATAGATGCGATAAAATCCAAGCACGTGATCGATGCGAAAAAGATGAAAAATGCGCCGAACAGCCCGGACGCGCTCGCGCCACCACTGAAAATTGCCCGCGCGCATTCTGTCCCAGCGATAGAGCGGAATGCCCCAGTTCTGTCCCCATTTTTGCGTGAAAGCGTCGTCCTTGAAGTAAGGCTCGGGAGGCGCTCCGCCGCACCAATCGAGCACGAATTCATCCGGCCGCGCGAAAACGTCAGCGCTGTAATAACTGACACCGAATGGAATATCGCCCATCAGGGCGACGCCGCGTTCCTCAGCGTATGATTTGATTGCGTGCCATTGTTGGTGCGCAATCCACTGCACATAACAGAAGAAATCTTTACGGGTTGCCAGCCCTGCTTGTCGATCCTGCGGCAGACCGCGCAACCAGTTTTGCGCTCTTTCTATTGACTGATGTTGCGCCGGCCATCGATTCCAAGCGGCGGAATCCTCGTTCTCCTCCATTAGGACGCGAAAAAAGGCGTAATCGCGCAGCCATGCGGCTTCCTCTTCGCAAAATGTTTCGAATTCCAACTGCCGTTCTTCGCTGGCGTTAGCGGAGAAATTCGCAAACGCTTTCTCTAGGATGCGCCGCTTCAGTTTTTTGACTTGGCGGTATTTTACTTCGCCAAGACGAAGACTGCGAAGATCGGCGCCAGCAACTGCAGCATCAAAGTCTTCGCGTGTTAGATCTGGTGACGAGTTTAGCGCTAGGTGCAACGTGGTTGGTTCGATCGCCATCGCGCTGATCGCGTTGTATGGGCTGTTGTCGGCCCCGGTCTCGTTGATGGGCAGGAGTTGGACAAGCTTGAATCCAATTTGCGCAACCCAATCGATAAATTCCCGGAGGGCGCCGGTGTCACCGATTCCTAAATCGTCAGCCCCGCGCAACGCAAACAGCGGCACGAGAACACCAGCAATCTTTTGTTCAGGGGAAAGATTCATGGGAAAAATGACGAAATCCGAATGACGAATGACGAATGAATGCCGAAGCACGAATGACGAACGAATTCGCCAGCAGTTTTCGTCATTCGTTCATTTGAGTTTCCTTCGACATTTTACATTCGACTTTCGTCATTGTCTTCTCACTTGCCAGTCTTCGATGAGGTCGTTTGGGATTTCCTGCAGAAAACGCGAGGGCCGCTGGAAAACGTCACCATATCCTCCGCTCAGACGCATTTGCGGATAAGTGAGATACAATTCGTCGCGCGCGCGTGTGATAGCCACATAAAATAGACGCCGTTCTTCCTCGAGTGCGTCGCGTGTATCGAGCGAGCGATTGCTCGGAAACATTCCGTCAGTCAGCCAGATCACGAACACAGTGTGAAACTCAAGGCCCTTGGCCTGGTGCACTGAAGAAAGGTTGACGGCTTCCTTGTCGCTTATCTGAGTTGACGCGGCTTCTGCATCAACGTTGCTGATCAGCGCCAACTGCGAAAGAAATTCGTGCACGTCCCTAAACTGCCGCGCAAAGATTGCGAGCTGATTCAAATCTTCACGGCGAAGTTCATAGTTTGTGAAGTTCGCTTTGGCATAATCATCATAGATCGCTTCGACGACAGACGTGATCATTTCCGATGGCATATTGGGTTGACCAGCCGGAGCGATTTCGTCCAGGGTGTGCGCGAGTTGCTCCCACGCCTTCTTTGATTTCACGGGAACGTTCATGGCCAGGAGGCGTTCGCCAAAGCTGTAGTCCGCGTCGCTGACCCCGGCAGGCGCTGATGTCGTTCCCGGGCCGCGGTCAAGGCCCGCGGGCACAGCGGCCGCTGATTCTTTTTCAGAACCGCGGTCAGCGCCCGCGGCTACAACAATCGCCGTCCACTTCTGCCAAAGATTTTCTGCGGTACGATTGCCAATGCCGGGAAGCAATTTTGCCATGCGTTTGAATGCGACTTCATCGCGAGGATTGGCTACGAAGCGAACAAACGCGGTGACATCCTTAATATGCGCCTGCTCGAAGAATCTGATGCCACTGGTGATTTGATAAGGTATGCCGCGCCGTGACAGCTCCAGCTGCAGCTCGATCGCGTGATAATGCGCGCGGTAGAGCACCGCGATGTCGTTGAGATCAACATTTTCATCGCGCAGTTCGAGGAGCCGCTGCGCCACAAACTGCGCTTGCTCCGCACCATCGTTTAGCGCCACAAGAGCGGGCCTCAGCGCTTTTGATTCGCGTGTTGCGCTTAAGTGCTTCCGGAATTGGTGAACGTTTGCGGCAATGGCAGCGTTCGCTACTTCCAGAATTTCTGGCACGCTGCGATAATTCATCTCGATCTTGAACACCTGCGCCTCCGGATAACGCTTTGGAAATTCGAGGATGTTTTGAAAGTTGGCGCCGCGCCACGAGTAGATCGACTGCGCGTCATCGCCCACAACCATCACGTTGCGGTGATCACGGGCGAGCAGATCGACGAGATCAGCCTGGATCTTGTTCGTGTCCTGATATTCATCGACGAGAATAAACTGAAACTGCCGCCGATAAATTTCCGCGATTCGTTCGTGCTGTTGAAACATCGACAACGTCTTTTGTAGCAAGTCGTCGAAATCCATCGAGTTGGTTGCCTTCTTCTTTTTTTCGTAGCGCTCCCGAATGTCCTGAATCTTCTCGAGTAGCGGCAGGAAATAGGGGAACTTCTCCGCAAGCAATTCCTCCAACGGCTTCTCTGTATTGACGACAAAACTTAAAATTTCCGCGAGTACATCACCTTTCGGAAATCGAATCTCCTTCGGATCAATTCCTGCGCTGATTACGACGGCGTCGATCAAATCCTTTTGATCTTCGCGGTCCATGATGGTGAAACCGCTCGAGTAGCCGAGGGCGCTGCCGTGCCGGCGCAATATCCGGTTTCCTATCGAATGGAATGTGCCACCCCAGAGTCCGCTGGCATCCACCGGCAGCAAATTCGCCACACGGCCCAGCATTTCGCGCGCAGCTCTGTTCGTGAACGTGAGAAGGAGGATATTGCGGGGATCGATCCCGTTCTCGAGCAAGTAAGCCACGCGATAGATGAGCGTGCGCGTCTTCCCTGAGCCGGCGCCCGCGATCACGAGTAGCGGACCCGGTGCCGCGGTCACTGCTGCGAGCTGTTGTTCGTTTAGCTCGGTCGAGTAATCGACATGGATCGACGTCGGTGCTGGCGCGCGTTGCAACGTGTATTGGCGGGACATGGTGCGATTGCGAAATGCGGATTAACGATTGCGAAGTGCAAAGAACCGCAGCAACTATCTCAACGCAAATCTTTGCGCGAGTCAGCGGTTTATCGGTTGGCGTGCGCCCTCTATTGCACCGTGAACGCCGATGACCCGGCGCGACCATGGTCGTCCAGGGCGGTCAGTTCGTAACTGCCTTGCGCTGCTTTCCATGTAACGACGTCTTGTGGATTAGTCCTGGCAATGAATGTGTTGCCCGCGAACCAATAAATTTCGCGTACATCGGCATCTGTTTTCGCTCGCAACGCGATCGTGCCTGCCGATGTCAGGAGGATCTTGTGTCCCTCAGCCGGCGAAATAATTCGCGGCGCGTTTCCAGTGCGCGCGATCCATTCGGCGGACGTTCCGGGCAAAAAAGGCGGCGGCAATTTTCTTGGCACTCCGGCGCGGCGGAAAATCGACAACAACTCTGTCGGCCAAAATTCGTAAACTTCACGGCGGAGCTCGCGAGTTCCGTCATCTCTTGGCACGCGCAAGCCGCTCACAGCATCGACGAGCACTTGCTGATGCACATCGCAAAGTTTGATCGGCGAAATGCCCGGAATGAACCACCCCTCAACCTGCTGCGTGCAGTACGGTTCGGGTAAATCACCTGACACCGCGCAAAAGGAGACACGTTTTAAATTTGCACCGGGCGGCGGGAGATGCAGCTGGTTAGGTTCGGGCCAGCCCGCACGTAAGCTGTCGATTATTTGAAACAAGAGCGGGGCAGCGGCGATTCGCCCGACAAAATTCCCGTTGGCGCGCCCATCAAAATTTCCGATCCAAATCGCAAGCACGTAATGATTGAAGACAGCCACTGACCACGCGTCGCGAAAACCGTGAGACGTTCCCGTCTTCCAAAACACCGGCGCGGCTTGATCGGAATATGCCCGGCTAATTTCGGGCCGTGGCAGATCGAGCATCTCCAAAGTTAGAAACGCTGCTTCCGGCATGATAATCCGGCGGCCGCGTGAGGCGACTGGATCGCGTGAAGTCCGGCGAAGCGGCCGCAACTCTCCGTTATTGGCAAGCGCAGCGTACAGGCGAACCAGGTCCTCCACCGTGACTTCGGCCCCGCCCAGCGGAAGCGTCAATCCATAAAGAGCTTCCGAGCGCGGTAACTTGACGCCTGCGGCGCGGAGAAATTCATAAAGCGTGGGATGACGCAGCCGGGATGCCAGCTCAACCGCGGGAAGGTTGCGGCTTCGCGCGAGCGCGTCACATGCGCGGATCGGGCCGACGAATTCCCGATCGAAATTTTCCGGATCGTAATCGCCAAAACTCTGCGGCGCGTCGGATAGGATCGATAATGGATGAATCAATCCCTGCTCCAGAGCGAGCGCGTAAACGAATGGTTTTAGTGTAGAACCGGGCGAGCGCGGGGCACGTGTTCCATCCACTTGTCCCTGGATTTCGCCGTTGAAGAAATCGGCCGAGCCCACTTGTGCGAGCACATCCATGCTCCGCGTATCGATTAACAGTGCGGCCGCGTTTTGGATTCCGCGACTGCGGTTTGCGCGAACGTAGTCGGTGATTCGGCGCTCGATTAGTTGTTGCTTCGCGAGGTCGAGGGTGGTCACAATCTCGTCTCGGCCTTTCTCGGCCGCCACAACTTGCTGGACAAAGTGCGGCGCGAGAAATGTGCGTTCCGTTTGCGCGCGAGCGCTGAATGAGCGCGCGAAGAATTGCCGGTTGATTTTTGCGCGATCGTACCAGCCGCTCAACGCCGAATCGAGTGAGCGGTTATCGCGGTCGGCAAACAACGCACGCCGGGTCGGGCTTTGCGGAATGACGCAGAGCGAAATTGCTTCCGGCGTCGTCAAGTGCCCGGCGCCCTTGCCAAAATAGATCTGACTTGCCGCCCCGACGCCTTCGATGTTTCGCCCATAGGGCGCGAGATTCAGATAGGCTTCAAGAATCTGGGATTTCGAGTAATGCCGCTCGAGCTCGAGGGCGCGAACAATCTGAACAAACTTTCCCCTGAAAGTGCGGGTAAGGAGATGATAACGCAACCGCGCCAGTTGCATGGCGATGGTCGAAGCGCCGCTGCGTGCCCCGCCCGGTCGCAAACCAAATGCCGCCCGCACTAATGCGACTGGGTTAACTCCCGGATGATACCGATAGTATTTGTCTTCAAATTGGAGAGTGGCATCGATCAGCGCGGGAGAAATATTTGGCAAAGAAGTCCAGACCCGATATTTCTGGTCCGTCGTCAAAGTGATGCGAAGCAGTTTCCCGTTGCGATCGCGAACGCATTGCGAGAATGAGATTCCATCGAGTAATGGCGGCCTGGGCAGCGCGATCCAGGTAACAGCGGCACCCGTGCAAAGAAGCGAGAACGCGAGCAACGTTTTCTTATACTGCCCAATCGTTTTCATTTTCTCTAACTCGAAAGGGGGCTACTCCGTCACGGTGATCTTTCCTCCAACGCCGCGGCCTTTGATGGCCCGCTCGTACATCGATTCAGCGAAAATAGGCGGCACCGTAAATTCGCCGCGATTAGATGATTTAATCTGATAATTGATCTCGAGTACGCTGCTGGAAACAGTCGCGTAAAAGACGGCGCGATCTTCGCGAACATCGACATAATCGACGCCAGAAATTGTCGAGACGCCGGGTTGCAAAGATGTCCCGACAACTTCGAACCCGCCGGGGAGAAGATCGATAATGGCAACGTTGGTGACGGAATCATCGCCTACGCTTCGCGCCTGCAGACGGACATGAATCGGTTCGCCCAGTTTCGTCCGCGTGACCGGCTGATTGTTCTTGTCGAGTAACTCGCGATGAACTTCCAGGCCTGCGGTGACCGGCTGCGTTGGAACATGTCGATCAAATCCAGCTTCCACCACCTGGAAAAAGGCGCCCGGGCCGCTGAGCTTTCCAGCGCTGTTGAAGCGAAGCGCGATCGCGTCTTTCGAAAAACTAGTCCGTTGCAGCAATTTCGCACCGCTCGTTAGGGCAACCTCGCGCTTGTCTTTGTGAATTTCACCAATGCTGAGTACGGGCAGCGTTTGCGCGATGGCGTGTGAGTACGATTTCAGGGCCGAAACAGCATAAGCGGCCGAGAGCGTGTTGAATTCCCCGCGCCCGATCGGCTGCAGAATTTGCTCAAATTCCGCAGCCGAAATTCCTTTGAGACGCGCCGGAAACGTGCGGGCGAGTACGGTAATGTATTGCGCGTTCGCTCCGAGCGGTTGGCAGAAGTCATCGTAATCCCCGCTCGAATCATTGGCGATCTTGTAGGCGCCGATCAAATCGTCTGCATCTTTGTCTTTGTGCAGAAGTTTGAGCGCGCCCGCGAGATAAACGCCGGTTACATCATTTTGCCATATGTCGGCCTGATGCTGATCGAGATAATCGCGCAGATTAAGAATGTAATTGGTCGTTACGACACCTTCGCGCGTGAGCACGTAAATCCCGTAGGCGATGATTCGCGCGTCGGCCAGAGTCGAGGGCTCGAGCGTGACCATCTTTTGCAAGTAGCGCAAGCCACTTGCGAACATGTCCGCGGGCGGCGCAAAGCCGGCTGTTTTCGCCGTGCTCAAGAAATCCATCACGTAAACCGAATTGAAACTGATCTTCTGATCTGTTTCCGGCGCCCAATAACCGAACGCGCCCTGATCGTTCTGCCGGCGTCGCAGAGTCGCGAACGTTTTTTCAAGCTGTGTGTTTACCTCCGCTCGGTTGAGTCCGAAGTCGGCTTCATCCGAAAGCAGGAGCCGGCAGAATGCGCCACTCGTGATCTGTTCGCTGCAACCGTGAGGAAAATCTTTTAGAAAGACATAAAGACCATGCGCGAGTCCCAGCGGCATGGCCGCGACAGCGGCTTCGCGCTTGGCGAACTCGGAATAGATCGCCCGTGTAATTTGGACGTCCACGTGTCCTTTTTTGAAATTACCGCTGCGAACATCGGTCGCGTAGGGAACGGCCGGGCGAACACTCAGCGTAGCGCGGCGACGCGTCTCGATCCCATTTCGGCGCGCGACGAACTTTATTTCGCCGGAGCCGAGCATGTCGTTGACATGGAAGCGGAACTTCGCGCTTTGCTCGTGTCCTTCTGCGATTCGCAATTTTTGGGTTGGCGTTCCCAAGATCGACAATTGCGGAGATGTCTCGGCGCGCAGCTCCACCTCCGCATCGGCGCCGGACCCTTCGACATTGTTAGCGACGGTCACGCCGGCCTCGAATTCATCGCCGGGAGCGGCTAGCACCGGCACGCTTGGCGTTACGACAAAAGGTCCACGGATGAGCGCGTCGCGGTCGGCTGATCCGGCTGTTTCATTTGAAACGCCGACCGCCATTATCTTTAGCGTGCCGTCGAAAAAGTCGGGCACGTCATAAACGACTTCACGAGCTGTCGTGTCGGCGTCGATAATGCCGGACCAAAACACCACCGGTTTTTCTGTGACGCGTTTGAACGGATTCAATTTTTGAACTTCGCCGCCGTCGCCACCGAACGCGGAGAGAGAACGCAGCAAGGAAAATTCCGGAATGATAAGATCAACGATCTGCGCCGTCTCCACGCCGAGAGCGCATTTCCGGAAGAGATAGGTTAGCGGATCCGGCGTTTTGTAAGCGGTAACTTGCAGAATTCCCTGATCGACCGCGAAAATGACGATCTTGCTGGGCCGGTCGGTCTTGTAGCCGATGTGCAACGGTTCGCCCGGTTTCGCTTTCGCTGCGGCCTGGAGATCGATCTTGAGTCGGCGCTTTTCGATATTGGCAGTGAATGGGACGACGCCGTAACTGAGCGGGCTGACAAAAATTTCCTTGGAATCGAGCGCCCGCACAAACGCAACATTGATGTAACCGGTGCCTTCAAAATTTTCAGGCAGGCGAATGTGCTGGATGCTGCTGGCGGTGTTGGTTTGGAACCAGCTGTAGGCGTAAACCTTTTCCCGTTCGATTGTGATGAGACCGTAGCCGCTGTATGGCGCGGTCACGCTTAACTCAATTTCATCCCCAGCGCGATACTCCTTGGCGTTAAGTTTGATCTGCAGCTCTGCGTTTTTCTCGAGAGCGCCGGTCATCGCAGCGTGACCCACGACCGAGAACCGCAGCTTGCTGAGAATGCGATTCTGATCGTCGCGCAGTTCGAGCACATAATCGCCGGGCTCCTCGGTTGGCAGAGCGTAATGATAACCGTTTGCTGCCACCGAGATTTTTTCTGATTTGGCAGGGCGCTCTTTCAGGACTGACTCATAAACATAATTGCCATTTTCCTGCTTCTTCAGCACGGAAACATATTCCTGCGCGATGAGGTTAAGGCTGATGTTTTCGATTGCGATGCGGTTGAGTTGTGGATCCACTGCGACTAGATCGACGCCGCGCGGTTTGTTCATCTCGATGTAACGCAGATCGCCATCGGCTTTGTAGCCGATCACGTAAGGCAGGGCGGAAACCAGTGCGCCGACATCGCCTGTAACGCTCCTACCGCCTTCGCCTTCGAAGCCTTCCGCAATGAATCGCATCGCGTAAGTCGCATCGGCGAACCGTTCGAGTTGCAAATCAAAGTCCGCGTGGCCTTCGCCATCGGTTTTCTGTTCGCCGAGATCGACCGTTTGCTCCGTCCGAGATTTGTTTTCATCAAACAGCGGATCAAAGAAAGTGAAGTCGCGAAACTCCGGAAATGAAAATGCCGCCGGCTCGAGCTCAACCTTGCCTGTTACACGCCGATCCGTCGCGGGTGTGCCGTAAAGATTGGCCAGCGCAACAGACGCGTGCATTTCCTTGGGATGAATCCAGCCGCGCGGCGCAGCTTTGGAAAGCTGCGTCTCGATTTTCATGCGATCGGGGAGAAACTCTTTCACCTGCGCCGTAGCGGAACCGAGCAAACTCGAGCGCTTGTTATTTTTGATCAGGTAAACGTTGAACGTGTAGAGGCCGGTCGGCGATTCATTGGCGGTTTGATAGCTGAGTTCGGTAAAGCCAGTCTCCGGCAAAGTAAGTTTCTTTGTCTGCACCGGCAGATCGCGCGCATCCACCACTTCGGTTTCAATGGGCAAACCTTTGAGGTTGCCGCCCCAGCTTCGCTGTTTCACCACCATGCCGATGTGAATTTCGTCTCCAGGCCGGTAAACGCCCCGCTCGGTGAAAACGAACGCGTCCAGACCTTCCGGCGCGATGTTCTGTGCTCCTTCAATCTCGAAGCGCGAAAAATTCAGCACACGGTCTTCGCGCGCGAACGGCATGAACGCGATGTCGTCGCCATTGCGCGCCACAAATGCCACCGGCGTTTTCTCCCGCTCCGATTTTTCAACAGAAGGGAAAGCGCAATGACCGTCTGCGCCCGTTTGGGCCGTCTGGATCGGCACGCCGTTCTTGCCCAGAATTTCCACTGTGGCGCCATTGATCGGCTGGCCATTTTTGATGGACATCAAAAAGACGTCGCTGGTCCCGTCGGTATTTTTCTTGGTCAAAATTCCGATGTCGGTGACGAGCAAGAATCTGCTATCTCTGGCCGACTTTATCGGTTTCTTTTTCACCGGGTCCCAGCCGCGTGCGGTCAGAAAGAAAAGGCCGCGCTCACTCCCGCCATCCGCTGGTTTGCGGAGATGCTCCGCGAAATCAAACGCCGAGTAATTCGCCTTCCATTTGTTTTCCAGCGCAATCGGCTGTTGCTCGATCGCAATGCGAGAGATGTTTTCCTTGTTGAAATACAGCGGCGCCCGGAACTCCGGGTCTTCGAATTTCCCTTCCGTCTGGCTAACGAGATGGTTGATTTGAGTGGCGGCGACCCGCGCGACTTCAAATTCGACCGCTGGCAAAGCGCGTGAACGGATCGACAATTTCCTGTCGCCGTTGAGCGCAAGCAGACCTCCTTGACCTTCGATCTGCACTTCACTCGGAAGCTGCGGCACTGCAACGACGGCGTTGTAATCTTCGGCTAAAGGATAATCACCGAATGCGCGCACTCCTTTTGCGACACGAACGTAGAGCTCGCCTTCCGATTCCACACGTATTTTAAAAGCATGTTGTCGATCCTGCGCTTTTTCCGAGGGAACGACCGTGAATTCAATTCGCCTGGCTTGCTCGAGCACATCATCCGGCACGTCGGTCGGACTTTGCCATTTCGGCGCATTATCAGATTTCGTCGTGTCATCCACTTCGTCCTCTTCCGATTCGGCGCTCTGCCTGTTTTCGTCGGTTTCGTTACTTTGATCTGCGGATCCCGAATCGGAGCTTGCCGAATCGCTTTCTTCGGTCTTTTCAGCCTCACGCTTCGGCAGCAGCCGGATCTGAATGGCTTTAGCCAGCTCGCTGCTGCTGATGTCCGCCGTCGTGTTTAGAATCAGGACCTGCTCGGGTTCGCCATTCTTGTTCCGGGCAATATTTCCCTCGATGGATTTGATCTGAAATGCGGTCCCATTTGAAGGAATGAGCAGCTTTTGTTCGGCCGCGTCCCGAGTTAAGGCCCTGCCTTGCGCAGTCCGAACACCTTTGCTCAGCTCGAGCTTCATGAAATCTTCCTTGTCCGGAAGCGTCACGTTCGAGCTGCGCAAATACGCGAGGCGCCGGTGCAATCCGTAAGTAAGTGTAAAATGCGGCGCCGGATCGGAAGGCGGAAACACAGCTGACCCGCCGATCATCTCAAGTTGGATATGTCGATCTAATTCACTGGGCTCGACTGCGTGCGTCAGTTCCAGTGTCGCGGTGATCTGCCGTTGGGTCGGATTAGCTGGGTCCTGATACAGTTCAAGTTGTTTGATTGCGATTTGGAACGCCGGCGTCTGGAACTCGTAAGTCAATCGCTCCAACTTGATGTGCGGTGGAAAGAATTTCTTGTCGAAGATGACCTTAAATTTTTGGTCGGCCGGCCAGTCCTCCGCTGGTTTGAAGAATAAATGTTTGTCGTTAGCCCACATCCATTTACCGGTTAACGGAGGATCGAGCCGGACGCCCTGAAGAGATGTTTTATCTTTATCTTCCAGGCGCGCCGCGGAATCGCTGAATCGAATATCAAGCGTTGGAAAAGTCAGGTCCTTCTCCAACTTCGTTACGGGAACCGCCTCAATGATAACGCTTACGTAGCGCGGCTTGGGTCGATGTTGGTACCAGTGCAGCGTCCAGGCCGTCCCGCATGCGAGCAGAACGATGGCGATGATTCCCGAAGCCGTGATGAGGGGATGTGCGCGATTGAAATTGGAGAAGGCGGCGCCGCTTTGTGAAAGCCAGCGCGGCGGACTCCATTTTAGCCGGCCGAAGACCGCGACAGCGATCTTCTTTAGAAACTTGAAAAGAAGCAGAAACGGCCGGGCAGCCAGCTGAAGTGATCGGGTGAGGAGGGTGCTTGTATTCATAAGGAGGATACGTGAGTTCAGCAGGAATCTTTCAGAAAATCGATACTATTGTGCCTGTGGGCAGAAGTGCGTTAGAAGATCGATATGAAGAACAGCGGGTTGATTGCCACGCGCCGCAGCCTGGTCGATCGCCTGGCCAACTGGGACGATCAACGGCGGTGGCAGGAGTTTTTCGACACTTATTGGAAACTGATCTACTCGGCGGCGCGAAAATCCGGCCTGGCTGACGCTGAAGCACAGGAAGTTGTGCAGGAAACAGTCATTACCGTGGCCAGGAACATCGATAGGTTGAAATACGATCCGGCAATCGGCTCGTTCAAAGGCTGGCTCTTACAAATCACCAGGTGGCGCATCTCCGATCAATTCCGCAAACGTGAACCGGAAGGTGTGAAACGCCCGAATTTGCAGGACGATAGTTTCACGGCAACTATCGACCGTGTCCCTGATTCGAGGATTGTCGATCTTGATGCGGTCTGGGAAACGGGGTGGAAAGAGAATTTATTGGAAGCCGCAATCGCGCGCGTGAAGAGGAAAATCGATCCAAAACAGTTTCAAATTTTTGATTGTTACGTACGCAAAGAATGGCCGGCGCAAAAAGTTGCCGAACGACTCCGAGTCAGTGTCGGCCAAGTCTATCTTGCGCGGCACCGCGTGGCGGCGCTGCTGAAAAAGGAGATTAAAACGCTGGAGAAGATCGATCGCTGATCGGCTCGCCGGAATTGCCTCGCGGTCGCGCCTTGTGTAAAATCGGGCATTCCCCGCGAAGTCACTGCTCAGATCCCGATTATCCCTGATCACGAATTGCTACGTGTGATCGGCCGCGGCGCTTACGGGGAGATTTGGCTAGCGCGGACGGTGACCGGTGCATTTCGGGCGGTGAAAGTTGTGTACCGCAGCACGTTTGAAACCGAGCGCACGTTTCTAAGGGAGTTCGAAGGCATGTCCGCATTCGAACCCATCTCGCGCGCACACGATGGGTTCGTTGACATTCTTCACGTCGGCCGGACTGCAGATTATCTCTATTACAGCATGGAGCTAGCCGACGATCATTTGGCTGGCCGCAAGATCGACATCGTCAATTACGAACCGCGCACCTTGAAAAGTGACCTCGCGCGGCATGAATGCCTCCCCGCTGATGAATCGATTCGCCTTGGGCTCTCATTAACGGAAGCGCTCGAGGCGTTGCACGCGCGCGGGCTAACGCATCGCGACGTCAAGCCATCGAATATCATTTTCATCGAGGGCGTGCCGAAGCTCGCCGACATCGGATTAGTGGCTGCCAGCGGACAACAATCATTCGTTGGAACGGAAGGTTACGTGCCGCCGGAAGGCCCGGGCACCCCGCGCGCAGATATTTACAGTCTGGGCAAACTTCTTTACGAGATTTGCACTGGAAAAGACCGGCTCGATTTTCCGGAGATCGATTCACAATTGAGCACTCGGCCGGACCGGGAGCAGCTGTTGCAACTCAATCAAGTGCTCGTAAAAGCGTGTGCGAATGACCCGAAAAAGCGTTACGGATCGGCTGAGGCAATGCGTCGCGATCTCGCGGTGCTCGAGGCTGGCGAGCCTCGGAAAAAATCGCGCGCGAAAATCTTATTTGCCATGACGTTCGTTCTGGCGCTTGCAGTCGCGGGTATTTGGTTCTGGCTGGAACGCGAATCTCGCAGCAGCGGGATCGATCTACACCTGACGATTCAAACCGCTCCGGCCGGGGCTCTCGTCGTGTTAGGCGATCACGCGCAGAAGAGTCCGGCCACATTCGAAGATCTCGAGCCGCGCAAATACAAGCTGCGTATCATGGCTCCGGGGTATGATCCGCTGGAAACGAACCTCGATTTAAGCAGCAAACGCCCGGCTGACTTGCCTGCCTTTCATCTCGTGCGGAGTAAAGGTGCGCTGCAAATCAAATCTCAACCAGCTGGCGCGCAGTTTTCGCTCCGAAGCGAAGACGGTCAGGTTACGCGCGAAGGCGTCACACCGCAGTCAATTGTTGATCTTCCGACGGGAAAATATTCGCTGATGGCGCATCGGGGCGATTGGTGGATGCAAGACGAAGTCGAAGTACAACGGGGCGAGACAACGAACAAGACATTTGCCTTTGTCAGTGCGATCACCAACGTCACGAGCGAGCCGAGCGGCGCCGAAATTTTTGTCGACGGAAAATCGCGCGGCCGCACGCCGCTGCGTCTGGACTTACCGTCGCGCCTTCACGAACTGGTGGCGCATCTCGACGGATGGCCTGATGAACAGCAAAGAATCGATGTTGACGCGCAGCGTGAAGACACGGCCCACTTTGTCTTTGCGAATGGCAGCGTCAAGATCACCAGCGCGCCGGGAGGCGCGACCGTCATAGCGAACGGAAAAGAGTTCGGTCAAACACCACTGGTGATCGAGGAAGTAAAGCCGGGCAATGCAGCTTACGAGCTGCGGCTCGCTGGTTACAAAGCGACTTCCGTCAGTGGCAAAGTGGAACCGCAACAGCAGACATTTTTGGCGGCGCGCCTGGAAAAGAGCGCCGGTCCCGCTTCCGGGCAGCTGTTTACCAATTCGCTAGGGATGAAATTCGTTCCCCTCAGCAACATTCACATATCGGCGTGGGAAACGCGGGTGCAAGATTACCAAGCTTTTTGCCGTGCAACCGGACGGCGTTATGAGCCGGCCGACTTTCCGCAGACAGCAACTCATCCGATCGTGAAAGTAAACTGGTTCGACGCGATGGCATTTTGCAAATGGCTCACCGACAAGGAGCGTGAGGAAAATTTGATCGAAGATCAACAAGCTTACCGTCTCCCTACCGATCTCGAGTGGAGCCTGGCGGTCGGGCGGGTTAACGAGAGCGGTGCCACGCCACAGGCGCGCGACGGTAAGATCAAGAATGAGTTTCCCTGGGGAAAACAATGGCCGCCGCCCAAGGACGGAGGAAATTATTCCGCAGCCTCAGGACAGCACCGCGGCGCAATGATGCCGGTAGGAAGTTTCAAACCGAATTCGTTAGGCTTGTACGATCTTGGCGGAAACGTGTGGGAATGGTGCGGCGACACTTATAAGGGCGACAGCGTTGTAACTGGCCGCGACTGGGGCGTACTGCGCGGCGGTTCCTGGGCGACGAGCAATCGCCTGGAAATGCAATCCTCGTATCGAAACGTGATCGATCGGAATGATCGCGACGTAATTTACGGATTTCGCTGCGTCCTGGCGACGCAGCCCGAGAACAAGACCGACAATTAGTAATTTCTACCGCCACCGATTGGCGGCATTGACAATTCCATGTCGCGGATCACGGAACAGTTCGTAAAGCTGCCGCCTCCGCCGGCGGATATGGCGCTATAATGATTTTCGCGCCCTCACTACGCGGCAGCCGCGGCGGCGCGTTTCCGCGCGTTCGCGTCCAGAATACGCTTGCGCAAGCGAAGCGATTTTGGCGTTGCTTCCACGTACTCGTCTGTATCAATGTATTCGATCGCGCGCTCCAAGGTCATCCGCAGTGGCGCTTCCAGTTGAATTCCTTTGCCTTCGCCCTGGCTGCGCATGTTGGTGAGGTGCTTTTCCCTGCACGGATTGACTGGTAAATCCTCCGGGCGCGCGTTTTCGCCTACGATCATTCCCTCGTAGATGTCCTCTTGCGGCCCAATGAAAAGCCGGCCGCGCTCCTGAATACTGTTGAGTGCGTAAGCAGTGCTGATCCCGGATTCCATCGACACCATTACACCACGCCCGCGTCCTCCGATTTCGCCTTTGAACGGCGCGTATTCGCGAAAAAGGTGACTCATCAGTCCTTGTCCGCGAGTCAGGTTGACCAGGTCGGTCTCGAATCCAATCAAGCCGCGCGTTGGGATGACCGCTTCGATTGATACGCGCGACGCGTGATGATCCATGCCGAGAATCTCGCCTTTGCGATTAGCGATGGATTGCAGGATGTCGCCGAGATTTTCATTCGGTAGATCGACATACAGATTTTCAAGTGGCTCGAGCAGGGCACCATCCGCAGCCCGCCCAAAAATCACTTCGGGCCGCGAGACCAGCAGTTCATAGCCTTCGCGGCGCATCTGCTCCACCAGGATTGCGATTTGCATTTCACCGCGCGCGTTGATCTCAAATACGCCTGCGGTTTCGGTGTCGTTGACCTGAAGCGAAACATTGCCCCGCGTCTCTCGGAGCAAACGCTCCCGAAGATGCCGCGCAGTCACAAATTTTCCGTCGCGCCCAGCAAACGGCGAGTCGTTAACGAGAATGCGCATCCGAATTGTTGGCGGATCGATATCGACGAACTGAAGTGGCGCGCGTTCCTCGCGATCGGTTAGGGTTTCGCCGATGAAAATATCCTCGAAACCGGTTAGCCCAATGATATCGCCGGCGTTCGCCTGCTTGATTTCCACTTGCTCTAATCCCTCGTGGGTGAAAAGGGCAGTGACAGTAGCTGGTTCGCGGTGGCCGTCGCGGTGAATGCAGACGATTGGATCGCCGACGGCGACGCGACCGCTTACGATGCGCCCCAGCGCAATTCTCCCAAGGTAATCGCTGTAATCGAGGTTCGATACGAGCATTTGGAAAAATGGCTCGGTTGAAATTTTCGGCGGCGGGACATGTTGTACAATTGCTTCGAAAAGCGGCGTCATGTCTTGCTTATTTTCGTGCAACTCGCTTACGGCGACGCCGTTCTTTGCGCTGGTGTAGACGATTGGGAAATCGAGTTGCTCATCGGTCGCCTTCAGTTCGACAAAAAGATCGAAAACCATGTCGAGGACCTTGTGTGGACGCGCATTTTCCCTGTCGATCTTGTTAATGACGACTACGGGCTTGAGTTTGTTTTCCATCGCCTTGCGCAAAACAAAGCGTGTCTGCGCCTGCGGCCCGTCATGGGCATCGACGACTAACAGCACGCCGTCCACCATTTTCATGATCCGCTCGACTTCGCCGCCGAAATCGGCGTGGCCGGGCGTATCGACGATGTTGATGCGGTAACCTTTCCACTGAAAAGACGCGTTCTTGGCACGAATTGTAATTCCTTTTTCGCGCTCCAAATCCATTGAATCCATTACGCGCTCCTCAATCTTTTGATTGGAGCGAAACGTGCCGGATTGTCGCAGCAATTGGTCTACAAGCGTCGTCTTGCCGTGATCGACGTGCGCAATGATGGCGATATTACGGATTTTATCCATGCAAGAGTGGCTTTCCGGGGAGGGAAGAGAGGAGTATCGCAGAGACCGAAGAGGAGTCAAACCTCAGCGCGCACTGATGCGCAGGGAAATCGGAGATGGCGTCAAAGGGCGCGGCTCAAGGCTTCTCAGCCAAATCTCGCGTCAAAACACGATTTCCAGAACGTAGTCTACTTCTATTGACACCCAGGGAGCTTGAAACTGCCGATTCGAGTCTGCCAGCCCGCTGGGCTGGATTGCTGGCCAGCGAGCGTATAGTACTCATTTACGTACCAGAAGGTGCAGTCGTCAGTGGGATCAACTGTGATGTCCGTGTAGTCGCCCCAACGGGAGTTCGTAGTCGTCTGCACCCCTGAACCGTCGATGATCGCGCCTTCGCCGAGAGTCATCTGGCCGAGCGGATCGCCGCTGAGCCTTCCGGTGTAGCGGATACCGGGATACACGTCCACTCCATTCACTACGCTATAGCCCAAGGCCATGTTGCCTTTCTTGTCCATCGCGATGCTGCCCATCCAGCGGTGCACGCCGTCGCCCGGCGCGTAGGTGCCCTGCTGATAGAGGCTGTATCCACCGCCGGTCCGCCGGATCTCGTACCAACGAACGCCGGCGACACCGGGTGTCGCCTCAACTGACTGATTGGTCACCATCGCCTCATAGGTCTTGAAGTTCCGGTAGGCCAGCCGGAAGGTCGGCCGCTGGCGGTAGGACAGGATGTCCAGGTACTGAGCAGGGTCGACGATTCCCGGTTGTGGCAGGCAGTCACGCGACGTCGGCGCGCAGGGGAAGATCGAATCGAATGAAGCGACTGGCAATTGCGTGGCAAGGTCAAGTGAAGCGATTGGGGTCGAGCGCCACTTCACTAGGAGATCCCAGATGTTGAGGGCGTCGAAGGTCGCGCCGTAAGAGGCGTCGTCGTCCTGTGTCCCCACAAGCGGAATCGCAGCATCATTCTTTGGCTTCTGCTTGCCGTCGGGGTCCGCTGGCAACAGTCCATCGCCAACGAGCGGCAGCAGATCGGGATCATTCCCGTCGATGAAGAATCTCACGTTTCGCGCGTTCGGCTCGCCATTGACCATTTTGTTCTTCTCGAGCGCATAAACACCGATGCCGTACTCGATTGTTGGTCCGAACTCACGCGTTGTAATCACGTAAGAGTCCGTCCAGTTGCCGTACTTCGGGTAGTCTGGGAAGTTAACTCCGGTCGAGAACGCGTAGCGATAGTAGGAGCCGGTTGGATCGCTGGTAGTCGAGATCGCCACGCAATTGAAGTACTCCGGACCTGCGGTCGTGAACTGCGACAGGAGCCATCGATCCATGAACTGGTCGTACAGGACAACGGGGTCGCCTGAGGGATCCGTGCAATCCGAAACCGGAAATCCGGACCAGAGCGAGCCAGTATCTATCGGTCCTACCAGCAGGTTGCCCCCCTTATCATATACAGCAAAGACCAGATTGATCATCTCGACATAATTATTCGGGCCGACCTCACCATTCGGGTCCGGTGGGTTCACTCGGAAGCCAAAAATGTTGAAGTTGTCTTGATTCGACATCCCTTCGAAAGTCAGCAACGGAGCGGGGATGGTCGGGGCTGGATTGAACAACTGTAATACTCCATCGGTACTATGTCCCTTGACCCCGTGGGCCTGTGGACCTTCGGGTCCGCGCTCTTGCCGCACTTCTAGTATTGTATCGGGTGCCAAGGTCCGTGGTCTCTGAATCCGCGCGAGACTGCGCAGAGCCGGCGACACATCAAAAGCTACCGCTGTGGAGAATCTTGGAGTTAGAGGTTGCTTGCGCGCAGTCGGCTGAGCGGCAGCGGGCGGCGATACCGCCAGGAACGCCAATCCTACGGCGGCCAATACAAGGAGAACCGCGACCAGAATGCGTGCATGTGTAAACGCACGATTATTACTGATTCGATGAAGAGTTTTCATATTTTTTAGTTGGAGTTGGAGTTGGAGTTTTTTTGTTCCCTACACGTTCCCGGAGGAACGAGTTTGTTACCGTCACAGAAAACGGGTCAATCTTTTTAACCTTATATTTTTGTAATGCGGACATGCTCCTGGCGCGAACAATCCAGAGCCACGGCTCGGAGGCATCAGCAATCGAAAAACCCGAAACGCTTTCGGGGTTTATATCGAGCTGCGCTATGTAGCGGGTTCGAGGGCGGCTGCCTCGCGCGAAGGCTCGACCCATTTGCCATGCTCGCGGATCAAATCCTTCAACCGCTCCACTGCTTCCACTTCGGGAATGTTGAATTTCACCGGCGTTTTGCCGACGTAAAGATTCACCTTGCCCGGAGCGCCGCCCACATAACCAAAATCGGCGTCGGCCATTTCGCCCGGCCCATTCACAATGCAACCCATGATCGCGATCTTCACACCTTTGAGATGCAACGTCGCCTCTTTGATTTTCGCCGTGGTGGTTTGCAAGTTGAATAAGGTGCGTCCGCAGGAAGGGCAGGCGACATAGTCGGTCTTGAAAATCCGCGACCCGGCTGCCTGAAGAATGTTGTAACTCAAGCGCAACGCCTGCCCGGGGGCTTCCTCGCCCTGCACCAAAATCGCGTCACCAATTCCATCGCACAACAGGGAGCCGATGGTTGTCGATGCTGTGAGAAGGGTCTCGAGAAAATCCGTAGGGCGTCTCTGTGAACTCCGAAGGCTTTCGCGAGCTGACACAGACGCCGCAGAATCGAAAACATCCTTTAGCAAAATCGGATGCCGAGGGTGCAAGCGTGTGGCCAGCAATCGAAAGGCCGGAATCATCGCGAGATCAACGTCGTCTCTTACGGTGACAAACTGCGGGCTCTGCGCCGCGTTCAATTTGGCAATCGCGGCATCATCGCGTGGATCGACGTCGGCAACGCTGGCGTTTTCATAAATAATTTCCGGCTGGTAATCGCCCATCTTGTCTATCTTGTGCGCGATTTTGTCGAAGTTGGCTTGCCTAACGACTACCCGAATCAATTCTGCGCCGCCAACCCGCACACCCTGGCCGGGGTCAGCGACCCCGGCTACAGCAATTGTCTTTGTCGCGCGTCGCTGATACGAATACGGATCAAAAGACAATTGGACGTTGAGCGTTGGACGTTGAGCGCCTGCCACGCCGTAGCTGGGCGAAGGCGGGTTGGGCGTTTCTTGGATGTTCTCAACCAGCGCTGTTGCCACCGGAATCTCATGCGGGCTGTCCTCAGTAAGCGACACGCGAATCGTGTCCCCGATACCATCGGCGAGCAGCGAGCCAATCCCGATCGCGCTCTTGATCCGCGCGTCTTCGCCTTCGCCCGCCTCAGTTACGCCGAGATGCAGCGGATAATTCCAGTCCGGCCCAAGCTCGTTCAATCGCGCGACGAGCAACCGATACGCCGCAATCATGATCTTTGGATTACTCGCTTTCATCGAGAAAATGAAATCGTGATAGTCCAGGTTGCGCGCGATCCGGGCGAACTCGAGCGCGCTTTCCACCATGCCCAGCGGCGTGTCGCCGTAACGATTCAGGATGCGGTCGGAAAGGGAGCCGTGATTTGTGCCGATGCGCATGGCGATACGGCGCTTCTTGCACAGATCGACCAGCGGTGAAAACCGTTCGCGAATCCGATTCAATTCTGCGGCGTACTGTTCATCCGTGTATTCGCGAATGACGAATTTCTTGGAATCTGCGTAGTTGCCTGGATTGATTCGCACTTTGTCCACCCATTTGGCGGCTTCCATGGCCGCTTCCGGTTTGAAATGGATGTCTGCGACGGTTGGCACATTGCAGCCGCGCTCCCGCAAACCTGTGACAATATGCTCGAGATTGCGTGCATCCTTTACCGTGGGCGCAGTGATACGGACGATTTCACAGCCCACGTTTGCCAGCTCGATTGTCTGTTGAATCGATGCGTCCGTATCCATCGTATCGCAGGTGATCATTGATTGGACGCGAATTGGATTATCACCGCCAATGCCGACGCTACCAACCTTCACCTCGCGCGTTTTGCGACGGCGATAAACGAATGGATTTTCGCAGTACAACTCACGCATTGTAGGGTCGTTCAATAAAGCGACAAGCGTCAGGTCGATGACCTCGGCTCGTCACGATATGATTTTACGGCTTCGCGCGGTCTGCGCAACGCATGTCGGCTACGGCGTTCGCGGACCTTTCGGGGCCGAGTGCGCTTCGAAATGGTCAAGCCCTTTGCGAACAAACGGCAAGTCCTGCACGTCGAAGAACGTGATATACAGCATGTAACCGATGATCACTACCGCGCAGCTTGTCTGCACGACCTCCAGCACACGCATGTTCACCGGTTTGCGGCGTATGGATTCGATGATCGCCAGCACAATATGACCCCCATCGAGAACCGGAATCGGGAGCATGTTCAAAATCGCCAGGTTCACATTCAGAATCACGCTGAACCACAGCGCGAGCTGCCACCCGCGTTCGTTTTGGAAAAGCAAATAGTAAATACGACCGATCCCGATGGGACCGCTCAAATGTTGCAATTTTACGTCCGACTTGGGCGAGGCAACCGCGCCAATTGTCTTTAACGTGCTGGTCACGCTGTTGTAAACCTGTTCGATCGGATTCGGATGCTGGATCGACATGATTCCCGTCGTGTCCCATTGAATTCCAATTCGTGGCTTCTTTTCGCCATTCGTAGGCAGCAGCGCTGGTTTTACCGGAACGTCAAACCTCTGGACGTCGCGCTCCACATGAAGAACGAGCTCGTCGTTTGGGTGTTTGCTGATGTATTCCAGCAACGCGATCGGATTGTAGATGGGTGTTTTATCAAACCCGCGAATGATGTCTCCGGAGCGCAACCCGGCCCTCGCGGCAGGTGTGTTCGGCTCCACTTTGTCGATGATTGGGGTCTCTGCCGGAGCGATGAGCAACTGGCGCACACCTTGTCTCTGCCATCCGCGGGTCTCCGCTTTGTAAGGCTCCACCCAAACCGTTTGCACCTTTCCGTCTCGCTCGAATTTCACCGCGATCTTATCGCCTTCGCTTCGCACCACATCCCAGCTGACGCTGTCATTCATTCCCATGAAACGTCTGACCGGCTTGCCGTCCACCGAGAGAATCTTGTCGCCGGGCTGTAAGCCAACCTTTTGGGCCGGCGAGTCGGGCAGAACATAACCGATCACCGTGGTTGAATCCCCTTCGCTTACCGGATAGCCGACGGCCCAAACAATGACCGCAAAGAAAAGCGCCAGAAGCAGGCTAAACAACGGACCGGCGATGGCTACGATGATTTTGTCGAGGGCAGAAATTTTCGGCAGCCTTGCGCGGTCCACATCGGCCTTGCCCTCGATAATGTCCATCGGCGCAAGTTGCGGCAGCGCTACGAAGCCACCGAACGGCAGCGACCCGAGCGAGTATTGGACGCCGTTGATTGTTTTCTTCCAAAGTGGTTTGCCGAACCAGACGCCGAATTTTTCTATGTAAAGCCCCCTCCAGCGGGCCGCCAGAAAATGGCCCAGCTCATGCACCACGATCAGCAGATTGAAGAGGATGAGGACTTCCAGCAGGATGAAAACGATGCGAGCAATGTGCAGTAGCATTGTACTTAGAAACAAGTGATCAGCGATTAGTCATTGATTGGACACGCCATCGTGTCTGCCGTTGTAATTCTTTTAACGATTTACCGATCTAACATGTCCCGCGCTTCCTTACGCGCCCACTGATCGGCCTGCAATATTGCATCCAGATCGGGGTGCGCAACGGACGTGTGGCGGTTCATGACTTCTTCGACAATCTGCCAGATGTCCGGAAAGCGCACTTGCCGGTCTAAAAAACCAGCCACCGCTACTTCGTTTGCGGCGTTCATGACGGCAGGCAACGTGCCCCCGGTCTCGCCTGCCCGGCGTGCCAGGCTTAGCGCGGGAAAATCTTCATAGCGCGGCGTGAAAAATTCCAACCTGGACAATTTCGAGAAATCGAGTGGCGGCAAAGTATTCGGGACGCGATCCGGCCAGGTCACGGCGTATTGGATCGGGAAACACATGTTCGAGTAACTCAATTGGGCGAGCGTCGAGCTGTCTGCGAATTCGACCATCGAATGAACGATGCTCTGCGGGTGTATCACCACTTCGACGCGCTTCATCTCGACGCCAAAAAGCCAATGCGCCTCGATCATTTCCAAACCCTTGTTGAACAGCGTCGCGGAATCGATTGTGATCTTTGGCCCCATATTCCAGGTCGGATGCTTCAACGCTTGTTCAGGTGTGATCGAATCGAAATCTTTTCGCGCCGTTTCCCGAAATGGTCCGCCAGAGGCGGTAAGAATGATCCGACGGATATCCAAAGAACTTTTGCCATCCAGGCACTGAAAAATGGCATTGTGTTCGCTATCCACGGGCAAGACGTTTATGTCGTTCTCTCGAGCCTCGCGTGTCACGATCTCGCCGGCCATCACCAGAATTTCCTTGCTCGCAACGGCGAGATCTTTTCCAGCCTCGATCGCCGCCAGCGCCGGACGCAATCCTCCCGTACCTACGATTGCGACCAGCACCATGTCGGCATTCGTTAGGCGAGCGATCTCAAGTAGTCCTTCTTGTCCCCCAAGAATTCGTGGCTTGTATTCAAGCTCGCGTGCCAGGATGTCGATCTTGGTTTCATCGACGAGGCAAACAGATTGCGCTCGCGTTTCATTCGCAGCTGCCGCGAGTTTTTCAGCGTTACTGTTGGCGGCCAGCCCGACAATTTCCATCCGGTCCGGAATATCGCGCGCCACTTTCAGCGCGCTCTCACCGATCGATCCGGTCGCCCCCAGAATGACAACTCGTTTACCCCGTCCAGAAGTTTCTGTCATTATTCCGGCTTCCTTCGTGGTTACGGCACCCGAATTACCAGTCGCAGATAGAAGAACAAAAGCGGCGCGGTAAACAGCAGACTATCCAGAAGGTCGAGCGCACCGCCGATTCCCGGCAACAGATTCCCAGAGTCCTTCACATCTGTGCTGCGCTTGATAATTGATTCAGCCAAATCTCCGAGCACTGCTGCGAGGCCAAGAAACACACCGAGGATTATGGCATGCGTCCAGTTCAGCGCCGACAAATGCCCCGGCATCAGTTTGAACAACGCCAGACTGCAGAGCAGAGCAAAAACAATCGCGCCGAAAAAACCTTCCCACGTTTTCTTCCCACTAATATGAGGGACCATCAGATGCCGTCCAACCGCGCTGCCGGTGAGATACGCACCCATGTCGGAAAATTTTGTGACCGCGATCAGATACAGGACATAAAATTGCCCGGTCACCTGACCTGTGCTCGAGCGCGGTGTTAGATAGACAATTTT
>Ga0193735_1000048_pt1 | contig 41354 bp, 40 predicted proteins | sample U1m2metaG_FD_145080 | JGI IMG/M metagenome (GOLD analysis project Ga0193735, IMG submission 145080) | Soil microbial communities from a riparian zone of the East river system, Colorado, United States - U1m2 | ecosystem: Environmental > Terrestrial > Soil > Riparian zone | place: USA: East River... | reverse complement strand
ATTCCGGAATTGAAAGGGAAACTGAATGGCGGCTCCTTTCGCATCCCCACTCCCGACGGATCTGTCACGGATCTCACCGCCGCGCTGGAGAAGGACGCGACCGTGGATGCGATCAATGCGGCGTTCAAAGCAGCTGCGTTGGCTAAAAGCTACAAAGGGGTTGTCGAATACAGCGATGAAGCGCTCGTTTCGCAAGATATCGTGGGCAATCCACACTCCTGCATTTTCGACAGCCAATTGACGCTTACGCTTGGGAACCGGTTCGTAAAGGTGGTCGGCTGGTACGACAACGAATGGGGCTATAGCAATCGTTGCGTGGAATTGATGGAAATGCTGGCAAAATAGGCCCTGCAATCTTGCTCGTGCTCCTGCTCGTAATCGTTTTCAATTAGGAAATGACGAAGCTTTCACTTCGTGATCTCGATGTGCGCGGAAAACGCGTGTTGGTTCGAGTGGATTTCAACGTGCCGACGGAACTGCGCGGCGGCAAGGTCCGTATCACCGACGATACGCGGATTCGCGAAACTCTGCCCACGATCAACTATCTGCGAGAACACGGCGCGAAAACGATCTTGATGTCGCACCTTGGCCGGCCCAAGGGGAAGCCGGTTGAAAAATATTCGCTTCGTCCCATCGGCGATTATTTGCACTCGCTAATCCATCAACCGGTCATTTTCAGTCACGACACGGTTGGCGAAGTGCCGGAGAAAATTATCGAGCATATGCAGAACGGCGACGTTGCGCTCCTCGAGAACTTGAGGTTCCAGCCCGGTGAAGAAGCAAACGATCCCGATTTTGCCAAAGCGCTCGCCAGTGTCGGCGATCTGTATGTCAACGATGCTTTTGGCGCGGCTCATCGCGCGCACGCCTCCACGGTGGGGATCACAAAATTTGTGAGCGAATCGGCGATGGGTTTTCTGATGGAGAAGGAATTGAAACACCTGCGTGACGGCCTTGAGAATCCGGCCAAGCCCTTCCTTGTCATCTTAGGCGGCGCCAAGGTTTCCGATAAAATCGGCGTTTTGAAGGCGCTAATGGAAAAGGCCGATGTCATTTTGATTGGTGGCGCTATGGCAAACACGTTTCTAAAGGCGGAAGGGATTCCGGTCGGCGCAAGCAAGGTCGAATCGGATAAACTCGATCTTGCGCGCGAGCTTCTCGAGATGGCGAAGAAACGCGACGTGAAATTCTTGCTTCCGATTGACGCCGTGGAAGCAGACGAAATTCGCGCCGGCGCAAACATGCGAAACACAAGCCGGCTCTCGCAACAGCATGGGATCAGTGATGGATGGCAGGCAGTTGATATCGGCGCGGCGACGATTGCGCTTTACCAGGAAGAAATTGCCAAGGCCGAAACGATTCTGTGGAACGGACCGCTCGGTGTCTTCGAGATTCCCGAGTTTGGCGATGGGACAATTGCAATCGCGGAAGCGCTTGCGCAATCGGGCGCGACGACGATCATCGGCGGCGGCGATTCGGTGACGGCGGTGAAACAAGCCGGCCTTGCCGGCAAGATGACGTTCATGTCTACCGGCGGTGGCGCATCGCTTGAATTACTGGAAGGCAAGGAATTGCCTGGTGTGGCGGCGTTAAGCGACAGGAAATAAGCCGTGTCAGTTCGCGAGCCCGTTTCGAAGGTTCATGTTGAACCTCCAGCGCCGCGCAAACCGACCGGCCGCAAGACCGTCATTCGGGCACTGACTAATACGGCCATTGGTGCAACGGCATTCTTTATTACATGCATCGGTCTGCGCGCGATCCTGCCATTTCCAGAAATCGACGGCGGCGTTTCGCAAAAATTCCGATTTTTCGCCGCGCACAAGGACGAATTTGACACACTCTTTATTGGATCGAGCCGCGTCTACTTTCAGATCTCACCCGCTATTTTTGATCGCGTCACTCGCGACAGCGGGATGCCGACGCACAGCTTCAACTTCGGCATCGGCGGTATGTATTTGCCGGAAACCGCTTATCTGCTTGAGCAGATCTTAAACCTGAAGCCGCGCAATTTGAGATGGGTTTTCATTGAATACGATGAACTGCAAACGAAGTGGTCCCCCGAAAACCAGACCAGCCGACGTGCGCTCTACTGGGCCGATTGGAAGCGGGTATCTCTCCTTTTACGAAAACTGACCGAGGCCGGCACTGATCCGCTTTGGCTGCCGAATCCCGCGAAACTTCGCGATATTATGCTGCGCCAAAACGGCGAGAAAAGCACGCGCAGCCTGCTGACATTTTATGCGGGGCAGTTTGAAAAAAATTATACCAACGTCGCAAGAGCAGGTGATGTTCTGGACTATTTCTTGAGTCGCAACACAACGGAACGTCGCGCAAGCTACCTCGGCGCCGCAAGCGATGGTTACGTGACCAGACCGAATCGAATGTCTCCCAGCCAGGCCGAAGGGTATGAGCGTGGGCTCGCGGCTGCGATGGCACAAGCCCGGACACGTCCGCTTTCTGCTTATGCCGCGGAAGCCTACCTGCAATGCGCGCGAGAAGTCAGGAATATTGGAGCCGCGCCAATCTTTTTGCTCACGCCAAGCACAACGCAAATTAACATCGCCACCGAAAGTACAGGGGCGCCTGGCGTTGTGATGGCGTTTAATGACCCTCGAGCTTATCCGAGCCTCTTTCGCAGCAGCGTACGTCGCGATGGGCAGCATCTGACTAAATCAGGAGCGGACGAATTCACGCGTATTGTGGCGGCGAATTTCGTGGAGCTTGCGCGAGCAGGTGGCATCAAGTGATCCAATCAATGGCTGCCAGCTTAAGTTCACATCCCATTCTCTGTTCGAATGTCTTTCGTTGAATTTCGCTTCCTCTGGTTTTTTCTGCTCGTGTTCATCGTCTACTGGGCGATTCGCAATAACACCGCGCGAAAGGTCTGGCTTCTCCTGTGCAGCTATGGTTTTTACGCGGCCTGGAATTGGAAATTCACATTCCTGGTCCTCGGGTCCACGACGGTGGATTACATCGTCGGACAAGTGCTCGGACGTAGTGAAAGTCCGGCGTGGCGGCGCTTCTGGATCGCCACCAGCGTATGCGTCAATCTCGGCGTCCTGGCTTCTTTCAAATACTTTAACTTTTTTATTTCTTCGGCGTCCGGGTTTCTGGCCTGGCTCGGTTTACCGACGAGCGTGAACACGCTCAACATCATTCTGCCAGTCGGCATTAGCTTCTACACGTTTCACTCGATGAGCTACACGATCGATGTGTACCGCGGTAAGCAGCGCCCCATTTCGAATTTTGTCGATCTTTCATTATTCGTCAGTTTTTTCCCGCCACTGGTAGCGGGACCGATTGTCCGTGCAGTGTACTTTCTGCCGCAGTTGGTCGCGGCCAAGAAGTTTTCCAATGTCGATGTGCGGGGCGCGGTGATGTTATTCCTGGCGGGATTTATTAAAAAGGCGTGCATCGCCGATGGAGTCGCGCCGACCGTCGATCGCTACTTCGCGCATCCGGCGAACTTTACGGCAACGAGCGCGTGGATTGGCGTGCTGTTCTACGCAATCCAGATTTACTGCGACTTTTCCGGGTACACAGACATGGCTATCGCGGCTGCCCGCCTACTTGGGTATCAATTACCGAACAACTTCCAGTTTCCATATTTTGCCCGGAACGTCTCTGACTTCTGGCGGCGCTGGCACATTAGTCTCTCGAGCTGGCTCCGCGATTATCTCTACATTCCACTGGGTGGAAATCGCGGCTCGCGCGGGTTTGCTTACCGCAATGTCATGATCACGATGCTGCTCGGCGGCCTATGGCACGGAGCTGCGTGGACGTTCGTTATCTGGGGCGCGTTACATGGAACCGCGCTCCTCATTCATCGCGAGTGGATCCGCCTCACCGAGGGTCTCAAGTGGGCTGCGCGGGCGATGCGCTGGCTTGCGTGGCCGATTACGATCTACGCGGTATGCGTTGCCTGGATCTTTTTCCGCGCACATGACCTCAGTAGTACGGGAACAATACTAAAGCAGTTCATTCTGTTTCACGGCGGTGGTAACGAACATTTCCACCGATGGTTGCTCCTGGTGGTTGGGGCACTCGCCTTCATCCATTGGCTCAATTCTCGCCGATGGTTTGCTGAATTATGGCGACACTGGCCTGCCCCAGTCTTCGCAGCGGCTTATGGTTGCACTTTTGCGGTCGTCCTTTTATTTGTTCCGCCGCACTACACGCCCTTCATTTATTTTCAGTTCTGAGCCCGCAGCCAGGAATCAAATCACATGAGAAAAAAAATCGTTGCCGCTAATTGGAAGATGAACATGACGCAAGCCGAGTCGGCGCGATTTGTCGAGTCGATGCTGCTGGATCTGGGGGACATCACCGATGTGGAAGTGGTGATCGTACCGCCTTTCACTGCGATTGCAAAAGTGATGGAAGCACTCGGCAAGGCGCAAAATATAAAAGTGGGGGCGCAAAATATGTATTGGGAGAAGCGTGGCGCGTTTACCGGCGAAATCAGCGCTGCGTTGCTACGCGACTTGTTTGTGCATTACGTCGTGCTCGGGCACAGCGAACGCCGTACTTTATTTGGTGAGACTGACGAAATCGTGAATCGCAAGGTGCGCGCCGCGCATGAGGCGACGCTACGTCCCATCGTTTGTGTTGGGGAAACGCTCCAGCAGCGAGATAGGGGCAATGTGGAAAAAATACTATCGATCCAATTGCGTGGCAGTCTCGCCGGTTTGAGTCCAAAGGAATTGCAGGAAACTGTGATCGCCTATGAGCCGATCTGGGCGATTGGCACCGGCCGCAATGCGACGCCTGCTCAAGCGCAGGAAGCCCACGCGTTCATTCGCCACACTTTGCACGCCATGGCCGATGATACGACCGCCGAGCGCGTACGCATCCTGTACGGCGGCAGCGTTAAACCGGAAAACGCAGGCGAGCTCATGAGCCAGCCAGACATTGACGGCGCGCTTGTCGGGGGTGCAAGTCTCGACCCGCGCAGCTTCGTTCAAATCGTCAAGGCCGCCCGCGAAAAGTAGGGGCGCGACCGCCGGGCGCGCTACGAGGCTCGCAATTTTCCTGTAGGCACGTTTTTGTCAAACGCCTGCTTTATTAACCGAAGGCTACTGACCACGGCTGGTTGGATCCACACCGGCAAAAGTCAAGAAGTCGATCATGCGAAAACTTTCCGGCGTTCCGTCGTGGGTCGGCAGTGTCGGCACCCAGCTGGGTTGTAGGCTAAGGTAGGAATCAGGGTCTAGCTGGAGCAGTCCAACAAATACCTCGGCCACGATCCGTGCACCCATAGGACCGAGACGTAGTCCGTCCTCGCGCAGCTCAGCTTCTTTCAAGATGTAATAGAAGAGCGGCGTCGAAGTAACAAACGAAGGACGGATCGACTGTAGCTCAGCCAGCTCGGTGTTACTGAGTGGTGGGATGCCCATTTCATTAGCGATGCGCTGACCGGACGGGAGCATCCATGTGACGCACCTTAACAAATTGCGCTGCATTAGCGAGATCGGTGGGGTCCCGCTGGGTATGGTCTCCAGGGGAAGCTGGAAGAGCGGCGTCGAAATCTTTGTGTCGATTCTTTTGTTGGGCCGTACATCGGCACTGAAGACGCCTCCGAAATCGAAGAAAGTCTGCCAGCCGATAAAGCGCCTGGGAGCTCTGGCAAAACCACGCAAGTCCACGGGGTCAGCGGTGCCTTGTTCCTCCGGGTCGAAAATCAAACCAAAGAATGGCTGTCCGTTATCGCCATGAAGATTGGCGCGGTAAGATGGCCGCACCATGCTGTGCCCGAACCGGTAAGTGATCTGGAACTCTACTGGAATAAACGCCTCGTCATGTAACGGGTTATAGAAATGGCGACCGTTAGCCAGAATATCATCTATCACCGGCTGAGGGACAATGTGCGGCAGGAACTCGTGAAGGATCATCCATTGGTAGTGCCAGACGGTGAGGCGGTGCGCCTGGAGGTAAGCGTCATTGTCGGGGATTGACGGATTCTGCGATCGAATGAGATCCACTGCGCGGTTGTGAAACAAAAGAAAGGCGCCAGTCAGGCCGGCGAGCATCATGTTCTCATCGTTGCGTGGGTCACCAATAATCGCTGCGTTGTTGGTCGGATCTCGCGGCAGGTCCTCGAACTGGCCGCCGCTTTCGACTCGAAACTTGATCGGGTCAGCGGCTTGGTATAACTCCGGGTTACCGCCTGGTCCGCCGCCGTACACAGAATCCAGATCAAAGAAGGGAGTGCGCGCGTTGGGTGATCTTATAGGTTGAGTGGGGAACCCGAGCCGGGAGGTCAGGTCAAACGTCATGTCATGGTCAAGGAACTGACCGAAAAAGGTCACGCCAGCGGTGTGCGTTGGATTGTTCCGGTTGATCAGACTGAGATTGGGATCCACGATCAGCGCGACAGGACCCGCTGCCAGATCGTCGTTCGCATCCAGAATCCCACCCAGACTGCCCAGCTCCATAAGAGCGTCGCGAACCGCATTCGTTGGCGGCGCGAACGGTGGCAAATTCCGGAACATACGTCCAAAATTTCCTGCCACCGTTACATCCGGAGGCCCTGGGTCCCGATGCTGCGTGCCTTCCCCTAACAGGGCCGGCATGATCGTCAGCGCGGTAAGTGCGACGAAGGCCGGTGCGATGCGAAGTGGCGGAATTGATATTTTTTTGAACTGAGCCAGTGGATTCATTTTATTTCTTTGTTGTTGTGGCCTTCTTTGACTCCTCGTTATTGAGAGGTCAGTTCTGACCGTTCATTGATGTACTTCGTAAAATTTTCCGACGCGTTACGCGGAAAGTTGGAGAAACTCTAAAAACCACGGATGCGAGGATGCATTACCGGCGCGGGCCCTGGTAAGACTCGACTATGGGGGCAAGCCGCATCGTTTGCTTGACGACAGTGCAGGCGGCACGCCTGCCACTACAGGTTATGCTACTTGGGGGCGAGAGAGGTGACGATTTTTTCGAAGCGCGGGTCGCCACGTAGCGGGTCCCACCATGGAAACAGTTTCAATTGGCCATAAGTGACGGCGCCGCTCGGAAGGCGGATAGCGGCGGAGAGTTGTTCGCAGGCGAGATTTTTATCACCAACCGACGCAGCGATTCTAGCTAACCCCACGATCATACGCGTGCCGTTGAGCACATCGTTTTCTACCGGCAGCAGCTCCGTGGCGTGCCGGCCCTCGCGCAACGCTTCTTCTTTCCGCCCCAGGGCCGCGTCGATTAAACCAAGCACGCATAGAGCGCCAGCGTCATCAGGACGGGCGCGAACCAGTTTCTCCTGCTCAGCACGTGCAAGAGTAAAAGCGGCGCGTTCCTTGACATCGTCCTGGGTCAGCCGAGCGATGAGACCTTCCATAAAACGCGGGCTATATTTTACCACGTCGTTACCAAGACTTCTGTCACCGTGCACTGCTAAAGCATTGGCAGCGGTAGCAGCATCGCGCTCGGCCAAAGCGCAGGTGAGCCACTCACCGGCGATATCTCGAATCGCGACGGGATTCGCAGCCCGAATTGAATCGATCGATTGATGCAGAGGTCGGGTATCTGCTTTCCAGTCCAGCTCCACGAATGCGCGCGCGAGTTTCGTCTCGACGTCATTTGGCTCGATGGCCAACATGCGGTCGATTGTGGCTTCTTCCTCCGGATAGCGCCGAAGATAGTCATAGCTGAAAGCGGTCTGCTGCAGCAACAGAACATTGCGCGGGTCGAGATCGACTGCGCGCTCGAAATTGCGTAACGCTTCTTCTTGATTACCACCCGGGCGCCGACGCTCGATCGAGCCCTTCAACTGGAATAACCGAGCATCGTTGGGCAGTGTCTCGCGGGCGCTTTCCAACTCAGCCAAGGCGCCATCATAATCGAGGTATCCACGATAAAGGTGTCCCGCACGTGCGACGTGTAATTCTCCCGCATCGGGACGCAGGCGAAATGCTGCCTCGATGGCTGCCTCGGCCAAAGCCAGACGCTCGGAAGTACGGTCGAAACGAAAGTGGTAAAGCTCATCATGAACCCAGGCGAGTTGGCAGTACGCCTGGAAAAACGTTGGATCGTGGGTAACAGCTTGGTTCAACAGGTCGGCTGCCTGCAGCAGGCTTTTTCTATCGGTAGCGCTTGAGTTCCAGGTTAGGACGAGATTCTTGACGCGACTATAGAGATTGAAGGCTGTTAGATCGGCGGTTGGTGGGCGCTGGATGGCCAGTCTCTCAGTGCGTGAGATTCTGGCGCGCAGTTGCTCAGCGACTTTTTGCGCGATTTCACTCTGGACGGTAAACAGGTCTTTCAAATCGCGATCGTATCCTTCTGCCCAGACGTGTGAATTGGTGCGCGCATCGATCAACTGCGCGTTTATGTGAAGCCACGCTCCGGTCTTTCGAACGCTCCCTTCGAGCACGTGGGACACGCCCAGCGCATCGCCAATCTCGCGAGTATTTTGCTTGCCGCGAAATCCCATCACGCTGGTACGACTGATGACTTTGAGGTCGGCAATCTTCGCCAGCCTGGTTAACAGGTCGTCCTGGACACCGTCCGCAAAGGCAGCGTCCTCCTTGTCGTTACTCAGATTTTCGAACGGAAGCACTGCGATTCCAGCTGTCGGCGGACGGCGAAATAGCTCGCTTTTCCAAACGATTACGCCGACCGCTGCTATCAGGGCGAGCGATAACACCACGATCCCCACAAGGGTTGGATTTCGTCGCAGCCATTTTTTCCCTCTGGCAACACTTCCGCTGCGCCGAGCCTGGATTGGTTCGTGCTTTAGCCAACGTTCCAAATCTTCTGCCAGTGCAAGAGCCGAAAAGTAACGGCGCTGTGGGTCTTTCTCGAGGCACTTCAAGCAAATTGTGGAAAGATCGCGGTCTACCTTTGGGTTCCAGATGCGCACCGGCCGCGGTTCGGTTTCGAGCAGCAACTTGATCGTTTCATAGGTGGTTCCTCCGGCAAAGGGCGGATGGGCGGTTAGAAGCTGGTAAAGCACCGCACCAAGTCCGTACACATCTGTCGCACTGGTTAAGTGGGCGTTATTGGCGGCTGCTTGTTCCGGCGCCATATAGCTAGGTGTGCCCAACACCTCCACCGTTCGGGTAATCGTGCTCTCTGATTCGACTAAGCGGGCGAGACCAAAGTCGGTAAGATGTGGTTCACCTTTTCCGTCGAGCAGGATGTTTCCCGGCTTGATGTCACGATGGAGGATGCCGTGTTCATGCGCGTAATGTACAGTTCGGGCCACCTTCACGATGAGCTCCACTGCCTGTCGAAGCGACATCGGCGATTGTTTAACGACCTCATCAAGCTGGCCGCCTTCGATGAACTTCATGCTGAAGTAGCACTGCCCATCGCGCTCGCCCACCTCATGGATTGGAACGATGCACGGGTGGTCGAGGCTCGCAGCAGCTTCGGCTTCTAACCGAAAGCGCTTAAGGTGCGCTTGTGTCGCCCACTGGCCTAGTCCAATGACTTTTAAAGCTACGATGCGATTGAGACTTTTCTGCCTGGCGCGAAACACGACGCCTTGACCGCCGCGCCCGACTTCTTCCAGCAGCTCGTAGTCGCCTAGCTCTCCCAACAGTTTTGCGACGCGCTCGGCCATCTTCGCGGGCTGCACGGCATTCGCTTTAGCGCCTGGTACGTCGTCTGCGCGTCCGGGGTCAGCGACCCCGGCTACACGATTCGGCAAGACGTCGAGGGCTGTTTCGAGCACGCATCCGGTGCAGAGTCCTTCCGGTGCGTCGGAAAGGATTTTCGCGCCGCACTTTCGGCAAAGTCTAATTACGGTCGCCATATCTGGCGGAACATTCGGTTCTATCCCCGGACCACAGCGATTAGATGACGCAGCTCATCTTCGACGTCGCCGGGCGTAGCAACCGTATTGGCAATTTCCTCTCGCAATAACGATTGATAACGCTGCCGAAATCGATGAAAGGCCTGCCTGACCGCGTTCTCAGTCATGCCTAGTTGCCCAGCAATGTCCGCCTGTGAGGGAGCGCCGGGTTCGTCCGGTAACAGTTGCTTCAAAGAATCAAACAACGCAGCATTACCGGCTGCGCGGTATTCATCCTTTGATCGGCTAAGAACGCGTTCCAGCACCGTAGCAGCCCAGCGACGTTCATAAATTTGCTCCGCAGTCACTGGGTCTGCAGGTTCCATATCGAGCCGTTCGTGCGTGCTTAGTTCTTCGAGCGGGATCAGCGTTTGTCCTTTTCCCCGTTTGATCGCCGTGGCACGACGCCGCTCATCGGCCAGAAAATATTTCAGTGCCCCAAGCAGATAAGAACGAAAGCGTCCCTTTTCCCTGCGGACGGCAGTCAGACTCCTGTGCTCCAGCAAATCAGCGAAAAAACCCTGGGTGACATCCTTTGCTTCTTCTGGCCCAATACCCTGTCGTTGTACGAAACCATAAATGGGTCGCCAATAAACGCGGCAAAGTTTTTCGAGCGCTTTTTGTGCCGCGGGCGATTCACTTTGCGCTTCCAATACCACACTCCAATGCGTGGTAGTAAAAGGCATCGCCCGTTTTTGCCCGACGGTTGCCGAACCATTCGCGTTCGGCTCGCCAAAATCCGGTCGCCAGGGTGACACAGATTCGCCCTGTCGTGAGCTTTTAGAGTGACCAGGAGGGCTCACGCCGCGATTCAAGTAAAAACTCATGCGGAAATCAAGCCTGCAATTAGCTCACGACAGGGCGGAAGCGAACGCAGCAATCTGGGGATTTTGTTTTTGGAGAGACGCCAGACAGGTAAACTCAATGTGATTGAATGAGGCGCACGTTTTTTATCGTCGGCCCGACTGCAACGGGGAAATCCGAACTTTCAGCGGATGTCGCTCGTGAAATAGGGGCAGAAATCGTGAGCGCCGACGCGTTTCAAGTCTATCGCGGACTCGATCTCCTTACAGCGAAACCGGATGCTTCAACGCTAGCCAAGGCTCCGCATCATCTGATTGGCACAACGCCTCTCCACGAAGAGATGAACGCAGAAAAATATCGGCGCGCCGCGTCGCGCGCCATTGAAGAAATTCACTCGCGTGGCAAACTCGCGATCGTTGTTGGCGGCAGCGGGCTTTATATCAAAGCGCTTACCCACCGACTAGCGCCGATGCCCGAATCCGATCCAAAGCTGCGTGAAAGATTGAATGCCATGAGCTTGGACGAATTGCACACCCGACTCGCCGAACTCGATCCCGAAGCGGCCCAAAAGATCGACCTAAAGAATCGCCGCCGCGTGGTTCGAGCCGTGGAGATTTGCCTGCGCACGGGAAAGCCGGTGTCGGAAGTTGTAGCCGGAGTCGGTGACTCCGGCCAGCCGGAACCAACGATCCCGGCTACAGGCGTTTTCGTTTTTCACGACCGGGACGAGCTTTATGCCCGCATCAATCAGCGAGTAGAAGCAATGTTTGAGAACGGCGTCATCGAAGAAGTACAGACCGCCGGGAAGGTGAGTTCGACCGCATCGCAGATGATCGGCTTTCGCGAAATTCATGAATTGCTCGATGGCAAAATGTCGATCTCGCAATGTATCGCCGCGATTCAGCAGGCGACCCGCCGATACGCCAAAAGACAGTTGACCTGGTTTCGGCGACAAACTAATTTTTCACCGCTGAACTTGTCGCTTCTTACTCACAACGAAGCAATGATTCTGCTCCGAATGCTTTTGGAGCGCCGAAAGATTTCAAGGGTTAGCGCAAAGGGATGATTGAAACGCGCCCGATGAGAACCCAGGAGCGTGCGCTCCTGATTGGCCTGGAAAGGCAAGGAGTCTCGAAATGGGAGTTGCGGGATTCGCTCGAAGAACTGCGCGAGCTGGCGAGTTCAGCGGGCGCCAAAGTGGTCGATACGGTTACGCAAAAGTTGCCGAAACCGACTGCACCGTACTACATCGGTCGCGGTAAGGCAGAATCGATCAAAGATTCGTGTCAAAATCAACAGGTGACGTCGGTCATTTTTAACGATGAACTTTCACCCGCGCAGGGTCGCAACCTGGAGAATTTATTTGCGCGCAAGGTTGTGGATCGAACGCAGTTGATTCTCGATATCTTCGCGCAGCGCGCCCGCAGCCGGGAAGGTCGATTGCAAATTGAACTGGCTCAGCTGCAGTACCTTTTGCCGCGACTCACTCGGATGTGGCATCACTTGTCACGACAGACGGGTGGGATCGGCACGCGTGGACCAGGCGAAACACAATTGGAAGTTGATCGCCGCCGCGTGCAGGAACGAATTGCGCGGCTGGAGCGAGAGCTCGAAGCCGTGCGCAAAACACGTGCAATACAGCGTGAAGGCCGCAAACGCCATCAATGGCCTGTCGCCGCAGTGGTAGGTTATACGAACGCTGGCAAATCGACGCTACTGAATTTGCTCACCGGCGCGGACGTTGTTGCCGAAGACAAACTTTTTGCCACACTCGACCCTACGACGCGAAGTTTTGTTTTGCCTAACAAACAGCGGGTCCTTCTCACCGATACAGTCGGCTTCTTACGAAAACTTCCCCATACGTTGATCGAATCGTTCAAGGCGACGCTGGAAGAAGTGAGCGAAGCCGATCTGCTCATTCATATTGTCGATCTTAGTCATCCCCGGGTGGATGAGCAGATGCAAGCGGTCGATGGCGTGATCAAGGAACTGGACGCTTACGGCAAGCAAACTCTGATCGTGTTCAACAAGATCGATAACTTGCCGAACCGTGAGCTTGCCGATTCATACTTGAAGCGCTTTCCCGGGAGCGTCGCGATCTCCGCGCGAACGGGAGAAGGGCTCAACAGACTGGTGCAGGCGCTTGAAGATGCGCTCAGCTCGTGGCGGTTGCGCTCTCGTTTTCGTATTCCGGCGAATGAATCTGCGTTAATCGCGGAGATCCATCGTGTTGGTCACGTGTTGGAGCTGCGCTACGAAGGCAGCGACGCAGTGATTGTCGCCCACGTTCCACCACATTTAGAACAGAAGCTGGCCAACTACGCAGCGCGAGACTGACCAACCAAATCACGGATTTTGGATTCGACGTTCGCCGCGATTTGCGACCAACCAGCGCGATCGTTGGATGTTGAAGCAAACTGGAACGGGTTTCCGATAACCAATTTGATCGCGACAGGTCGCGGAATGTTGCGCTCTGGCGGCAGAGCTTCAAAAGTTCCGACAAGACCGCACGGCACAACCGGCACGTTGGTTTCCGCAACCAGCATTCCCAGTCCGTGCTTGAAAGGCATCATCGACCCATTACGACTGCGTCCGCCTTCTGGAAAGATGATGAAGATCGCTCTTTCTTCCTGTAATTTCCGGCGCAGATCGGCAAGCGCATGTGGGCCGCAATTCTTTCGCCACATCGGCAAGGCGTTAAGCATGATTGCCGAAAACGTGCTGGTCACTCTCGTTTGGAAGAAGACGTCGCCCGCGGCGATGGGGAAGGCGCGTTCACGATGGCGGGGAGTGAGAGCCGCTCCAAGCGCCAGTGCGTCGAGATGACTGCAATGATTCGCGGCGAGCACAAACGGCCCGTGCGTTGGCAGCTTCTCGCGGCCGACGATCGTTAGTCGATGTCCAATCGCGAAGTAACTTCGCAGCAGCGAAAAACATACCTGATGTGCAAGGCTCTCAAGAAGCCCGCTTTCGCGCCGTACGCTGCGGAAGCGCTCGCTTGGAGTCAGGCCGGTGTCGTGCGCAGGTTGGAGGTTCCAGGGTTCCATCAGATTTGCCAGCCGCTAAAAATTTGCTGCGGTTGGCCGACAGCAAAGCCGACAAAATAATTGACATAGTGAAACACGGCAGGTGCAACAAGGATCAGACTATCGAATCGGTCGAGAATGCCGCCGTGTCCCGGAATGAGTTTCGAGGTGTCCTTGAGACCGAGGTCACGTTTGATTGAGGAAAGCATCAAATCGCCGAATTGCCCCACTATGCTGACAATGATGCCAAGCCCCAGCAAGCGCACCGGCGTGTCGAGGGCTGTGTTGAGCCAAATAAAATGCGCGCCAAGTGCAAAGAGCGGTGTCGTTAGCACGATTGCCCCGAGCGCGCCGCCTACAGTTTTGTTTGGACTAGTGTTGGGCACAAATTTTCGATGACCAACTAGATGGCCACAGATGTAGGCAAAGATATCATTGAGTTCCACGGCGAAGACGATGAGCAGTAGGATTGGGCGATAATTCCAATCGTTCGCCATGTAGCCAAGGTTGCCGAGTGCGCTTCCGAAAAGAGCGAAGCCCAACACACCCAGGCCAACGCGCTGGATATAGCCCCTGGGTTGATCGGGGATTAACCCGCCGATGGCGATCAGCGCGACTGTCAGCGGAAACAAGGCAACAAAGAGTCGATACCAATTATCTAAGGCGGCAAAAGCGATGAAGAGAATACCGATTACCACGATGAGACTGATGGTTCGTTCCCGAAACAATCCTGTGATGCGGGCATATTCCCGATAACAAAGAAAACTTAGAGTGGCCACGGCCAGTATTGTCCAGAAGGCGCCTGCCAGAATGGGAATCAGGATGAACAGCGCCAGCCAGATCCAGGATCGATATCGATCCCAAAGTTCCTTTCTCTTATCGCTGGTACTATTGGTTGCCCGGGTCACGATAAGAATCAGCATTGGCGCCAACAGGAACAAGGTGAGAGCAGTCAGCGTAAGAACGACAGTCACGCGGTCGTCAAAGGCGTGACGAAATCCAAAGAGTCGTTCGCGCGTAATTTCGCTCATTTTAGGAGCTTGTTGAAGTACGCAGCCATGTCGCACGAGAACGCTTTGGATTGGATGGCAAGGCGGGATCGACGAGCATGTTCGCAGCGATCTGTAAAGACCGAGCAACGCTGCCAGACAGCCCAAAGCGTCCTCGCCCTCCGGGTTGCGCCGCTTTTTCGCCTCTCCAGCGTTGCTCGTCCCTTACAGCCCGCCTCAGGTATGCGCTCTTCTCGCGCCTTGGATAGACGAAAAATCGACAGCAACGCGGCATGGCTGAATACTTCATCAGGCTCCTAGCGCATGTGCGATTCGGCTGACCCGACGAATGACAGTGATTAGGCAGCCAGCGATGATGATCACAAGCCCCAAAGTCATTAGACCGATCTGCGAATCATCGAACGGGATCATCTGCCACGACCGTGGCGTGATTGCCGCGTAAACACAGATGAGCGTGATGACCAACATGCGATGTTGTTTTGCCATCGGTCCACAGAACTCGTTAGGTGCACCGGCGATTTTTCCGGCGGCGCGAACATAAGCGGTGAAGATCGCCAGGATGGTTGCGATATAACCGAGTGTAATATTTCCGCCCCATGCAAAGCCGGCTCCGATGAAAACCGCAGCGTCGGAAATGCGATCGGGAACTTCGTTGTAGAGCTCCCCGGTTTTCGACGTGCGACTGGACGCGATGGCTACCATCCCGTCGAGCATGTTGGCAGTCAGACGTAATTGCGCGCCAAGCGCGGCGATGAGCCACAGAATTCGGTAATCAGCAATTGAAGTCACACCGAGGGCGATGCCCGCGACTATGCAAGCACACATGCCTGCGATCGAAATTGCATTCGGCGAAACATTTCGTGAAGCGAGCCAGGCCGTTGACGATTGGGCCCATTTCCGATTGCGCGTCGCGATTGGGCGGCGGTCAATTGAGTTGCTGGGCGCTTCCTGCATAACAGTGCTGGCAACCGATAGCAGGTCATCGCGGTAATGGGCAGGATAAAATCCAACCGACGCGTGACGCAGGCAATCGTGCCTGCGAGAGTCATCTCAAGGAGGGCGATCTCCAGATCGCCCAAGCGACGGACGGAGACCGCCGCTCCTTCGACGCACAGATAATCTTGTTTGCGCTCAAACACTTGCAGACAGGATTGTCTGCGCCACATAATGGCCGCATGACTGCGCGCGAGCGGGCGAAACAATTAATCAAAGCATTCCCGAAGGTTTACCCGACTGCGCATTGTGAGTTGGATTTTCGGAATCCCCTTCAATTGCTCGTGGCCACGATCCTGTCGGCGCAATGCACGGACAAACGGGTCAACATGGTCACACCAGCGTTGTTCAAGAAATATCGCACTGCAAAAGACTATGCGAATGCGCCGCAAGCCGAGTTCGAAAATGCAATTAAATCCACAGGTTTCTTTCGCAGCAAGACGAAAAGCATTCGCGGTGCGATGCGCGCGATTGCAGAAAAACACGGCGGAAAAGTCCCAGATACAATGGAGGAACTAAACGCCTTGCCAGGCGTTGGACGTAAGACGGCGAATGTCGTGCTGGGTAATGCGTTTCATAAAAATGAGGGGATTGTGGTGGACACCCATGTGATCCGGCTATCGCAACGGCTTGGCCTGACGAAACACAAAGACCCGGAAAAGATCGAGCGGGATTTAATGAAGCTGGTGCCCCGCGAGCATTGGACCGACTGGAGCCACTGGCTCATCTGGCATGGCCGCCGCCGCTGTTATGCGCGCAAGCCGGATTGCAGCCGGTGCGAAGTTTTCAAATTATGTCCCAGCGGCAAAGTTTTCCTGCGCACCGGGCAGGCGCAGAAAACGAACGCTGATTGACGGCTTGGTTGTGCATACGATTCGCGTCATCAGCGGCGATTTCGAGCGTATTAAGATGAGACGGTAGCCGTTGTAGCCACGGTCCTGTGGGCCGTTTTCGTTGGTGTAAAAAGCAGCGCGGAGCCGAACCGGCCATAGGTCCGCACACCGGACGAATTCGTCCCAGGGCGAACCGGTGGCTACAACATTTGTTGAATCGCTCCAGATTCGATTTTCCTTCTGTTTTTGCTCGACTCAGCCCATAGGATTTTCTAAGACTTGGTGCATCCGAATCTGATGGGTAGAGGAATCAAGCGAGAAGGTTTTGCCGTAATTGCCGTGCTGCTGCTTGCAGCGACGACGATGTCAGCGCACGCAGCCACCATAACTGTGGCCAACCTAAACGACAGCGGACCTGGCTCATTGCGTCAGGCGCTCGCGAACGCGAATAACGGCGACACCATTAATTTCGCTGTAACTGGCACAATCTCGCTGGGCAGCGGCGAACTTGTGATCGGTAGGAATGTTACGATCGCAGGCCCGGGCGCCAACCGGCTTTCAATTGATGGCGGCCATGAATTTTGGGGTCCCCAGGCAACCTTCCACGTCGTTTCCGGCAAAACCGTTACAATTTCCGGTTTAACCATCACCGGCCATGGGGGCGGGATTCTTAATGACGAAGCCATATTAACCGTGAGCAATTGCGTCATCAGTGGTACCGGCCCTGGCCGCGGGCTCTTCAACAATGCTTCGTTGAATTCGGGTGTTATTGCCTCCGTAACGATCATCAACAGCCTTTTCAGCGACAACGTCGAGGGCATCTACAATGTGCCAGGACCTTCTTTGGGATCGACGAGAACAATGGCCCGCGACAGCACATCGGTCCGTAAGGCGGCAGACGGCGGAAGCGGGGCTGGTAATTGCACCGCTTGCGTGACAATTGCAAACAGCGTCGTCACGGGCAACGCATTCGGTGTTTACAACATCGCTGACCTCGCGTCGACTGTGACGGTGCTCAACAGCAGATTTACCGGTAATGCTCTCGAAGCTATCATCAGCTACGGCAACGCAGACATTACGGTTAAGAACAGCACATTCAGCGGGAACTTTGTTGGCATCGAAACCAGTGGGGCCAGTGTCAGCATTGCCAACAGTACAATTAGCGGCAACTCGGGGTGGGGCGGCGTCTATGCCGTTGGTGGCGATCTCAGCATCGTGAACAGCACCATCAGCGGCAATTTCGCTAATACAGGCACCGGGGGCGGCATTTACGGCGAGGATCTTGACGATCTCAGTATCGTGAACAGCACCATCAGCGGCAATTCAGCGTGTTGTGGCGGGGTCGGGGGCGGTATCTACAACTTAAACTCGTCGCTGCGCATTACAAATAGCACGATCACCGGCAACTCGGCAGGTTCTGGCGGGGGCATTTATAACGACCAGGGCCAATTTGAGATCTCCAACACAATCCTGAATGCCGGCGCGTCAGGCGAAAACATCTTCAACAGCGGCGGCACCGTCACTTCGCATGGATACAATCTTAGCAGCGATGATGGCGGCGGCTACTTGACCGGGCCGGCCGATCAAATCAATACGGGCCCGATGCTTGGTCCTTTGCAGGACAACGGCGGGCCGACCTTTACGCACGCCTTGTTGCCTGGCAGCCCGGCCATAGACAAAGGCAATTCCGGCGGCGTACCTATCGATCAACGCCATTTCTACCGCCCCATTGATATACCCGGTATCCCCAACGCGGACGGCGGTGACGGAAGCGACATTGGCGCATTCGAATTCGGCGCCTTTGCGATCCGAGGAGATTTTAACGGCGATGGTTTCACTGATTACCTGCTCTTTAATGGCGGCAATCGAGCGACAGCCATTTGGTATCTGCACGACAACACCTTTACCGGCAGCGGCTATGGACCAACTCTTCCAGTTGGGTGGACAGCAACTGATGTGGCGGACTTCAATGGGGATGGCAACCCAGATTATGCGCTGTTCAACCCCAGCACGCGTCAAACCGCAATCTGGTATCTGAATAACACGCTCCTCGTTGGCGGTGGCTACGGTCCGACGTTGCCCAGCGGTTGGCAATTAGTAGCAGTTGGTGATTTCAATGGGGACGGCAAACCTGACTATACGCTTTACAAGCCAAGCACTCGACAAACGGCCATCTGGTATTTGGACAGCAACGTTTGGATCGGCAGTGCCTATGGTCCGACTCTTCCTGCGGGCTGGAGCTTGGTTGGTTCAGCGGATTTCAATGGCGATGGAAAAATCGATTACTTGTTGTTCAATTCGACCACGCGACAGAGCGCGATTTGGTATTTGAACAACAATGTTTACATGGGCGGCGCGTATGGACCAACTGTGCCAAACGGCTGGCAATTGAGTGGTACCGCCGATTTCAACGGCGATGGGCATCCTGACTATGCGCTTTATAACGCAAGCACTCGACAAACAGCGATCTGGTATCTAAGCAACAACGTTTGGACCGGCAGTGCCTATGGTCCAACTCTTACGGCTGGCTGGAGCTTGGTCGCACCCTGAAGTCTCCGGGATTTCATCGCTTGTTGTCATTTTTGTGGTTGGTATGTAGAGCAAAAAACAGCTACTCTCCACCCTCGCGCGACTCCGCCGTGATAGCCAAGCGGAAGTCGGCGCGGACTGAGGCCCATTGCTTCAGCGCGACTTCGCCGATTGAGCTTTGCGAGAGCGTGTTCCGTTGTGCTCTGCTTTTTTTCGCAGCCGCTGAAATTGTTCTTCGAGTTTCTTTAGTTCCTCGTCGGAGAGATCTTCGAGATCCACAAGTTTATTTCGTGCGCCTTTAAGCGCGCGGATCACCTCATCCAATTTGAGATGCACTGCTTTGGCATCTCGATTCTGGGTGTTCTGAATCAAAAATACCATGAGGAAGGTGATGATGGTCGTGGCGGTGTTGATGATCAGTTGCCAAGTGTCGGAGAAGTGAAACGTCGGGCCGGTGAGGATCCAAACGAGGATGACGAGCACAGCGCCGCCAAAGGCCCAGGCGCTGCCAAGTATGGCGGCAGAACGGCGCGCGAAAACACGGAATGCGTCGCTGACAGCACAAAGGAAATCGTGGTCTTGTTCGTTCTCTTTTCGTTTTTTGACTTGAGTCTCTGGCACAGTCTCACATTAACTTCGCACCCAGTGCGGAGAACGCGCGCACAAGATCGAGAATCAACATCGGCTTTTGCCTTGAACTCCGGGATTGATTTTTCCGGTGGGTTAAGGAAAACTTGGTTCCCGACCTGATGCAGCACCTCAGTGCATTTTCACGTCCTCAAACCGTTCCGGCAGTCCCTGCTGCCGGGTCCAGGCCGAAGTTGTGGATACTCGATTCATGGCGTGACCTGATTCTGTACGTCGGCACCCCGCTGTTGTTGGTGCCGGCTTTTGCTCTGGCCCAGGCGCGCTGGAGTCCGCAGGATATTTACCTCTTTGTCGCGGCATTTGGCGCGATGGGACATCACCTGCCGGGGATGATCCGTGCCTACGGCGATCGCGCTCTGTTCGAGCGCTTCAAATGGCGCTTCATTCTCGCGCCGCTGTTTCTCCTCGCGGTCTGCACGGCCTTCTTTTGGTGGGACCTGAAAGGAATCTTGCTTGTCGTTTTCTTCTGGGGCGTCTGGCACGGATTAATGCAAACCTATGGGTTCTGCCGCATCTACGACGCAAAAACGGGGACCTTCGACGCGCTCACACGGCGCCTCGATTTCGCGATGTGCGTTATCTGGTTTGCCACGGCTGTAGCACTTTCACCCTACCGCCTGAGTGATACGCTCGATACGTACTACATGTGTGGCGGACCGTTTATCCCGCCATCAGTAGTTCATCTCGGCCAACAGCTCATCCTTTTCGCGGCCATCGCAGTTTCGGTCCTCTTTTTGCTCCATTTCGGCCGGATGTGGATCATAGGGAAGCGGCCCAACCCCGTGAAGCTGGCTTTGCTTGTGACGAGCATCGCGTTTTGGTGGTACTGCAATAATCTCGTCGCGAACATTCTCGTTGGCATCGCGCTGTTCGAAGTCTTCCACGACGTGCAGTACCTCTCGCTCGTCTGGATCTACAACCGCAATCGGGTGGAGAAGGATAGCAACATCGGCGGATTCATGCGCTTCGTGTTCCGAAGGAGCGGATCGCTGATAGGACTTTATGTCGGCCTGGTCTTTGCCTATGGCTCTCTGAGTTATTTCAATGCGCATCTTGGGATAGAGACGGTCAAACGCATCCTCACCGGCGTTGTGACCGCGTCCACGCTACTCCATTTTTATTACGACGGATTTATCTGGAAAGTGCGAGAGCGATCCACGCGGCAATCGCTCGGGCTTGCCGGTGGAACGTCCGACGTATCGCTGGGCGGTTTTCTCCCTAGTTGGGCCGCGCACGGTTTAAAATGGGCTGCAGTATTTGTGCTGCCGCTGAGCGCGCTCTGGTTTTGGCAGACGCACCTCATGGTCCCAGAGCTCCAACGGCGAGCATGGCTTGCAGCGGACGTGCCGATGGGTGCGAAACAACATTTTGATTATGGCGTAGCTCTGCAAAAAGAGAGCCGATGGGAAGAGGCGGAAAAACAATATAAAACCGCACTCCGTTTCAATCCTGTCGATCCCAAATCGCATATGAATCTGGCTGTCGCCTTGATGGCGCAAGCCAAATTTGATGAGGCTGCACCGCACATGGAAACGGCGTTGCGTCTTCAGCCAAACGACGGCGTGTTCCAGCTGAGTTACGCCAGTTTGCTCCAGCGCCTTGGACGCGGAGACGAAGCCGGACCTCATTATGAAGCAGCCGCGCGCCTCCTGCCGGATTCACCCGAGGCCCATTACAATTACGCATCGTTTCTCGCCTCAACAGGAAAAGGAAATGATTCCGTGGGCGAGTTGCGGCGGGTGGTCCAGCTCAAACCCGATTATCTGGATGTCCAACTACGATTGGCCGACGTGCTATTTGCAAAAGGTGATCTTGAGGAGGCGAAAACGCATTATACTGCTGCGCTTGGCGCGGATCCCAAGTTGGCAGTCGCTCACAATAGTTTAGGCAGGCTTTACCTGACTCAGGGTCAAATCTCTCAGGCCATTGTTCAGTTCGGTGAAGCGTTGCGCCTGAATCCCGATTACAAAGAGGCCGAGGAAAATCTGCGCGTCGCCAAAGCAAGCGACGATCAATTTCTTCCGCAAACGCACAATTAATTTTTGGTTGGCCGCGCTCTTCATCTCAATCTGGATGACGCGTGGCGGGGCGAGCCGTTAGGTCTTCCTGTGGTTGACGCGCGCGCGTGGGGCCCACGATTGCGCTTCTCTGCGCCGCGACGTTTGGTCGCCGAGTTTTATCGCGAGCACGAAACGGATCTCGCTTCGCCGTTCCTGCTCTACGGATCGGGTGACTTCCACTATTTGACAGCGCTTCGACTGTGTCGCATTGCTGGGCCGTTCGTCCTCGTTTCTTTCGATAATCATCCGGACTGGGATGTGCGCCCTCCCAAGTGGGGATGTGGCGGTTGGGTTAATCGCGCATTGGAGCTGTCGAACATCAAACGAGTGAGCGTCTGGGGCTGCGGAAATTTCGAGTGCTGGTGGCCCCACCAAATTTTCGGTAACCGTCGAGCCGAACGCGAAGGCATCCTAAACGTTCATCCTTGGGCAGACGATCGCCGTGCCAAAGATCGAGAACGCCGGGGCGCGATCTTGCGCGATAACTGGCGCCAGCACTTTGACCAATTTTTGGAAACGGTCGGTGGAGAAAATGTTTACGTCACAATCGATCTTGACTGTCTCAATGCGAGCGGCGCGGTGACGAATTGGGAAGCTGGCCGCTTCACGATTGCAGATCTTGAATGGGCGTTATGGAAATTGCGCGAGTCGTCGCAGATTATTGGAGGCGATGTTTGTGGTGCCTATTCACCGCCAAGTTACGCGCGTTTCAAACAGCGCTTCGCCGCGGAATTCGATCACCCAAAAATCCAGTTGCCGGATCCCGACCGGATCCAGCAGATCAATCTGGCGGCCTTGAAAAAATTGTGGCCGCTACTTTCCGGTACGTGAATTTTTCGCCGCCAGGTATTCTATTGCTAGCTGAGTGAAACGAGCACGATCCCTGCGCTGATTAGCAACGCGCCTATCGTGAGTCGCAGGTTTAGCTTTTCTTTTAGCACGACCGCCGCCATCAGCGTGATGAAGATCACGCTCAAACCCTGGAATGGATAGAGATAACTCAGGTCGAATCGCTGCAGCAATCCGAGCGTGAGAAAGAACGAGATCGTCATCAGAATAATGCCACCGGTAACCTTCGAGACAAACTGCGCGTTCCGAAGGCCGGTCCTTTTCGTGGCCTCCATCGCTCGCTTCAAGATAAGCTGAGCCGCAACGAAGCTAACCAGAGAAACAACGATGAAAAAGAACGCGAGAAAACTCACAGGTGTGCCTCAATTTGTGCGATCGGTTTCGCGACCAGCGCTAATCCAATAACAACCAGTGCAATCCCGCACCAGCGCAACGTTGAAATCAATTCGCCTAGAAAAATCCAACAGCCGAGCGGAACGAGGATATCGACCACACGCGACAAAGGAAAAGCGATGGTGATTGGAATATATCTCAACACATAAAGCCAACTGATGAAGCTGGCGATGATAAGAAGAATCGCCCACCACACCAGCGGCGAAGCCAAACCGTTAACGCCGGTCCAGGACCACGCGCTGTCAGTGTTCGCTACCTCTGTTGCACCGCGCTTCAGCAGAAATTCGGACACCAGCACGCACGCAACGCTGAGTGCAAGTTGCAGCCAGGGATTGCCGAAACCGGAAGGTCGATTTTGCATTTGTTTTTTCCTGTCGTTTGTCATGTCGAGCGAAGTCGAGACATCCCTTTATTGTTCTTAAAGCAACGCGGGAAGCGAAAATGAAAGGTTAGAGATTCCTCCACTTCGGTCGGAATGACAAACGTCAGGCCTTGCGACGGGACGCCCAAAAGCACCTCACAGCTGATCGGCGTTAGGAAACCGCGGTAAAACAGGATCGTGACGCGTCGGGCCCAGATATCTAATGAGACGGCGAAAGATCGGATTGAGCAGCGGACTTGTGTGCATGACGTACAGATCGAGCGGTACAAGCTCGCAATCCAGATGCAGTTTCGGCTCATAGTTCAGCGGGTTGCTGTAGTAATGCTTCAAACCCTGTTCCAGCGCCCAGGAGATCATGTCGCGCAGCGTGTAAAAATAAAGATGCAGTTCGAGCGCGACGCTGTAGTCCAGTCCAATGCATTCGTCGTAAATTTTGTCGTCGCAGACGAGGCAAAAGCTGAATGCCACGATCTTGTCCAGTTGGCGCCAGATGAAAAAGCGCGCTCGTTCCGGCATCCGTTGTCCGATTGCGCGAAAATAATCCTTCGTCAGGGTCTCAAATTTTAATGGCGAACGCTCGTGGACAGCGAGATACAGGGGGTAAATTTCATCAACAAGAGGCGTGATATCGTTGACGACCTCCATCTCGATCCTGGGCGCCTGTTCAGCTTTGCGGAACTTTCGGCGCAGATCTTTTCGAGTCGCTTTACTGAGTGTGCGAAAATATTCGTCCCAGTTGTTGTAAGGGAGCGGAAGCCGCGTCATTGGCATGCTGGGAATCCGCGCATAACCATTTAAGGGAAACGTTTCGAGCTTCGAGCGATAGTTCGCAGGGAAATCTTTCAACACGATCAGCGAAGCCTTGTTATGTCTTGCATAAGTCGAAAGGCTCGCTTGCAACGCGTTTGCCACCCACGTTTCGTCTGCCTCGTCGCAGGCGCTCAGGTCGCCTGTGCCGGCTGCACAGCCAACCATCAAAACGCGCATTGTTAGGAAGCGCGGAAAAACTTTGCGAACACGATCAACGATCGAACTAATTTTGCCTGGCACGCCTTCGATGAGATTTTGCCGGACAAAGAATACGGGCTGGATTGCTCGCGTATTGCCGGAACCATCTTCGAGCAGCAGATAACGGTACTCGAAACCACCCTCGACCGTTTCTTCTACGATCTCGTAGTATCGATGGTCTTTGCACTTGTTGCGGAACGCGCATCGCCACGCGTCGCAATTGTGCAGCTCGGAGCGTGTGACGATCTTTGCCACGCTTTGGGGAGATGGAACGCTGCTGCTACGCGGCATAGGAACAGGTTTTCTCAACCTTGCCGCGACTAAAGTTGGATGGTCGGTTGTTCTGCATTCGGTTTAAGAGCGTTGGCCTGGCATCGATCTTCATTGGAAAGAAAACGCAAGGTGAACAAACCTGCGAGCCAGTTTGTCAAAATTGTTCAACACTGCGTTTTCGAAGTGAATCGTATTGAGGAGCGTTCTTTGCAGTCCAAGGTCCTGGCGACGGTTGCAGCTGTCGCGCTGGCGATGGTTTTTGGCGCGCTGGATTATTTTACAGGTCGTGAGTGGGCAATATCAGCCTTCTATCTGCTGCCGACGTGCGTCGCGGCATGGATGGCCGGGCGCTGGGCGGGATTTGCGGTAGGAGCTTTGTGCACAGGCGCATGGTTCTTCAGCGATATGTTCAATGGCGCAACATATCAGTCTCCGCTGATTCCCACTTGGAACGCGATCATGCTTTTTATATTCTTTGTGGTTGTCGTCTGGCTACTGACGGCATTCCAACGTTCTCACTACCACCTGGAGCAAACAGTCGAGCAGCGAACCGCCGCGCTGCGGACGGAGATGGAAGAACGAAAACGGCTGGAACAGGCTAAGCTCCAGGCGGAGCGCCTCGGCGTGGTTGGTTCCATGGCGGCCCAGGTTGCGCATGAAATTCGGAATCCGCTTGGCTCTATCTCGCTCAATCTTGACTTGATCGGGGAGGAACTTCACGCTTTTGCAAACTCCAGCAGCAGTTCCATTGCCGAATGCGACGTGCTCCTCCGCGAGATGCGTTCGCAGGTATTGCGAATCCGCCAGGTGCTGCAGGAGTATCTTCGGTTCGCGCGAATGCCGAAGTCCGACCGTGCCGCGGTTTCGCTGCCGGCCTTTCTTGAAGAAAAACTTAATTTCGTGCAGGCGTTGCTTGATCAAAAGCACGTGGACTTGAGCAGGACGCTTGATCCGAACCTACCGCCGGTTCAGGTCGACGCCGAGCAACTCTGGGAAGCCATTTTGAATCTGATCAGTAATGCATTGGATGCGATGCCCGATGGAGGAAACCTGACTGTGAGCGCGCAAAGGCATGGTGCGGAAGCTTTGGTATCGATCAGCGATAACGGTCGCGGTATGACCGAGGAAGAAGCTCGGCATCTTTTTGTCCCGTTCTTCACCACAAAGAGCGATGGCACGGGCCTGGGTCTCGCATACACGCAGCGGGTCGTTAACGAACATGGCGGTAAGATTAATTGCGCTACGGCGCGGGGCAAAGGCAGCACCTTTAGCATTCAACTTCCACTTGCTGTTGGTGCATGACATGACGATTTCCCTTTTTCGACTTTCCGATGCGCGCGACTGGGTTTTTGTCGCCGCTGGACGATTTGGCGTATCGCCGCGCGCGATTGTTTTGGAACAATTATGGAAAACCTGAGAAAGAAATCCGTTTTAATCGTTGATGACGATCCGGGAATGCTCCGGGCAATGATGAAAGTGCTTGCCAAAGAAGGCATGCGAGTCACGGGACTCTCTGATCCAACTGGGGTTGTAACGACGCTTGCGGAGTCTGAACCCCGATTCGACCTGGTCATTACCGACCTGCGGATGCCAACGTTCAGCGGGCGCGGGGTTTTAGCGCTTGCCAGCGCGTTGCCAAAATTGCCAGTCATTATCATCACTGCATTTGGCGGACCTCAGGTCGAAGCTCAGGCGCTCCAACTGGGTGCCTTTGCTTTTCTCGAGAAGCCGATTGCCGCCGTCGAATTGGTTGATGTGGTAAAGCGTGCCATCGAAGCGTCGCCGATTCGGGAAGTGTAGGTGGATAGCTGCATGCACTCCATTTAATCGTTCCCGTGGCCCGCCTGGAGAACAGCTAGCCGTGCAAGTTAGGACTCCGATCGCTTGATTGTTCAGATCTCCAGACCTTGCACTTTGATAACCCCGTCGCGAATGTGCAGATCACGTTGGGGGTTCGGAATTTCGATCCCGGCGGCGGTCAAATGTTTGTAGATGAGGTAGTTTAGGTCGCTTTTGAATCGGCGGGGCTTGTAACTCATCTCTTGAGTCCAGGCGACAAGCTCGAAATCGATCGTGCTATCGCCAAATTTCTCCAGATAAGCGGTCGGCTCCGGATCACTTAGGGTGGCCGAATGTTCGCGGGCTGCAGCGATGAGTGTCTCGCGCACTTTGTTCACGTCGCTCCCATAAGCCACGCCCACCGGGAGACGAAATCGCACGCGTGGATCGCTATAATGCCAGTTCGTGACTGGCGAGTCGATGAACTTCGAGTTCGGCACGATCATGGCAATATTATCGCTTGTCAGGATAACGGTGCTGCGCGCGCGAATTTGCTCGACTCTGCCGACGATGCCTGCCACTTCGACCCGATCTCCAATGGTGATCGGTCGTTCTGCCAGAATGACCAAACCGCTGATGAAATTACTGGCGATGTTCTGCAGCCCGAAACCGACACCCACGCCGACCGCCCCAGCGAAAACCGTTAGCGCCCCGAGATGAATTCCAGTGTTCTCCAGGACAATGAAAATGCCAACGACCAGCACGATGTTGCTGATGACTTGCGAAATCGCGTATTGCAGCGAGCGATCGAGTCCGCTGTCAGCTAGGAGTCGATTGAAAAGGAAACGCTTCGTCCTCGAAGAAATCCAAAAGACGGCAATCAGAAGTGCAACCAGTAGAAAAATCTGAACAAGACTTAACTTGATCGCTGGAAGAGGCGCGTTCCAGGCCAGTGGAATGCCCGCCGCGTTGATTGCACCGATGATGAAAAAGATGAGCGAGGCGAGGCTTAAGATTGTGGTGACTACCGCAACGAACTTTGTTTCGATCTTGAAACGGCTAAAGAACCGGCGAACCGCGTGGCTCTGTAACATTCTGGCGGTGAGAAGACCGGCTGCGAAAAGGCCGGCGAATGCAATCAGGCCGAGAAACGTTACATAGTGGTCGCCAACGTAGAAGAGCGGCCGCTCCAGAAGCGTCATCTCCACGTTTCCTAGTGTGAACGCGTTATGGGGCTTGGCAACCAAGAAGCGGCTCCGGTTAAATACCCGCGTTCGCGTTGTCGCGGCGTTCGTGTCAAACGCCTAAGCTGCGCGGAAAAGTCCAGGCGCTCGCCACAAGCGCCTCTAAAATGGCAGCTCCGCCAGCTTACTGCTGCTTGGCGCGCTCTTCGATATACTTGATCACATCGCCGACTGTCTGCAGCTTTTCGGCGTCTTCGTCAGGGACTTCGACCGAAAATTCTTCTTCAAATGCCATCACCAGTTCGACGATATCCAGCGAGTCCGCGCCCAAATCCTCAATGAACGAGGCCTGTGGCGTAACCTGCTCGGGGTTAACGCCCAGTTGCTCGACAATGATGTCTTTAACTTTCTCTTCGATCGATTTTTCCGCCATAAAATTTGTTGGGTTTGTGTTGGTCGCGCGTGGAAAAGCCTAAAGCATTTCCGAGCACAGCAATGGCAAGTAAATGAATTAAAGAGGTTGTCAATCATTTTCGGGTCGAACTGGGGATAACCAATGCGCTTCTTGTCATTCCGAGCCCTTTGACTACGCCCAGAACAAGCTCCGCCAAGGCTCTGGATCTTCTCCGGATTGCTTGCGTTGACCCTGAGACCAAGGATGTCTCGAAGCCGCTCGACATGCGAATCCCATAGTGGCGCGAGATCGAAGTCGCGGTGGCTTCAAGCAGTTACACCTTCACGTTTGCTTCCGTTTATCATTCGAGTAGATGAAGCCGATGACATCTTCCCCTGTCGAGCCGGTCGACCTGCTCGATCTAAAACTGTTGCCTGCCTGGGTGAAAGAACCAGTCGAGCCAAAACGTTACGCGGATGCGGAAGGCGAGCACGGTCCTGAGTTCCCGGCGCGCCACCGTGGGAACGCGCCGACGCGCAGGGGAAGACGCTCAACTCCGACGAATCGCGAACGGGGGTTCAACTTCGATAAATCGCGAGCAGGCGTCCAACGCCCAACAACTAACGCACGCAAGCACGAGGCAGGGCGCCACCGGTCCCAGCCGGAGCGGCATTCGAAGGGCCGCGGAAGACCGGATGATCGCCCAGGCGGAGGCGAACATCCTCCTGTAACGCGAACGCCACTAGAGGTCACAATCCGCTTTCTGCCATACTCTGCGCCATTCGAAAATGTTGTTGCGCAAATCAGGTCCGCCTCGGTCGCATATTCGCTGTACGCCCTGGCGCGTTTGTTTCTTGAAAAGCCTGAACGCTACGAGGTTCGGCTCACAGGAAAAGCGGAATCGCCGCTTTATCGGCTTGGCGAAAATGGTGCCTTGTCTCTGAATCGAGAATTCCTCGAGCGAAATGCATTCCGCTTGGCTCAATCCGAGTTCTATAAGATCGACATTACCGAATCCGAGCCGATCAAGGGGAGTTTTTCAAATGTGGCGCGATGCCGGTTGAGCGGGACACTTCTTGGGCCGACGAACCATCACAATTATCAATTGCAACTGCGTAGCCTTTACGAGCAACGCTTTAGCCGCCGGATGAGCTTCGCCGATTATCAACGACAGATCGAGATTGTGAACGATGCGGAGCTGATTGATCGCTGGAAAGAAGAGGCTCGGAAGGTAACCACGTACACAACTTCACGCGAGCAGGTTCCTTCGACCTTCTCTTCCGCGGTCGATACAGAGCGGCATTTCCGATCGCATTATTTGGAGGGGCTAATCAAGACTCCGGAGGAAGCGATCGTCGGCGGAGTCCCGAGCCGGCGTTTGCCGGACAGCATCCTCAATCGGGCGATCGAGGATGCGTGGGTGCGGGAAACGCGCTCGCCCTCAGGAATGATGCAGGAGTTGGCTGGACGACTTCGCCAGAATGGGCTCCAGGTTTTCCGGCATCGTCGCGGGATGTTGTTTGTCTCGCCAATCCGGACACGCATCTTTGTTCACGAACACGCTGGCGTGTCACCGTCAGTGAATGCGATTCTCGAAGCGCTGGCAGGGACAGCAGTAATCAATCGCAGACAGCTTTTTGAAAAATTGATTGGAGATGTGACAGCTCAAGATGCCGAGCAACGCAAACTCGCGTTCGCGTCTGATCTGCGTTGGCTAATCAACGAAGGTTTCGTGATCGAATTCAATGATGGCTCGCTCGATCTTCCACGAGGAAAAACCAAACAGCGGGAAAGTGTAGCGCCGGACGCTCCGGCCGCAGAACCAATAAAACACAGATCAGCGGAACCGACGGACCAGACGTTCGCGTTGGCGATTTGGCGCGGACCCTACTCGCCAACGATTCTTAGCGAGGGCGCGGAATCGTCTCCTTCATAACGAAGGACTTCATTTTTTTCATTCAAGACCGCAATCCGCGGTGCATGCAATGCCGCTTCTTCGGGTGTGTAGCGCGCAAAACTCATGATCGTGAGGCGGTCGCCAATCTTGCCGAGATGCGCCGTGGCACCGTTTAGTTCGATGATGCCCCGCCGTGCTTCGCCGAAAATCGCATAAGTCTCGAACCGCTGGCCATTGTTCAAATTGCTCACAAGGATTTTTTCATACGAAATCAGGCCAACGAGTTCAGCCAGATCGGCAGAAATCGTCAGGCTACCTTCATAATCCAGGCTTGCTCCGCTGACGGTGGCGCGGTGAATCTTCGATTTGAGGAGATCGAGTTGCATCGATTCGATTTATAGGGCGCCTCTATCAGCACCGAAAACCTTCGGGGCTCACAGAGATGCCCAAATTCTAGATGGCGCCGGCTTTTCGAAGCGTTTTGTAGGCGCCGTTTTTATTGATTGTTTTCAGACCGCGTGCGGTAATGCGAATGCGCACAAACTTCTTTAGCTCAGGCACCCAGATACGCTGATGCCGCAGGTTCGGCGCGAAAATGCGCGGCACAGTTTTTGTGATGTGTCGCCCCACACCGCCCTTCTTTTTGGCAAGACCGCGCCGGTGGATGACGCTACCGCGCATGGGTTTCGATCCCGTGATTCTGCAAACTCTAGACATGATATAACCTCAAAAGCAGGCGCGTAAGCTGCCGCGCATCAGTTCACCGGTCAAGTAGATGTTAAGGTAATAGCGAAATCCCTAACGAATGAATGACGAAACCCGAACAATGGTGCGATTCGTAAAGCCGTTGCCCCGCCTCAGTCGGGTTTCATCGGATTTAGCTTTAACCGTTTAACACTCTGACGGTCTAACGTGGCGAAGCCATTCATGGTTGAACGCGCAACTGGCGGAGGCGGTCAAATTTAGCTCGCACAAGGACCAGTCGACTCTGCAACATCAACATTTCGCATAACAGTGCACAAAAATAATCATAAACTGCGGATTGGGATTGTCGGAGCGGGCAATATCGTTCGTGCTCGTCATTTGCCTGCTTTGAAGAAACATCCGGAGGTCGAGATCGTTGCCGTCTCTAATTCAACGTACGAAAGCTCGGAAAAATTTTGCCAGGAATACTACCCATCAGCCACGCCGATGCGAAATTGGCCCGAGCTGCTCGCCCTGCCGGACATCGACATTATCTGGATCGGTACGCCGCCGGTAATGCATTCGGCTGTGACTGTTTCGGCGCTTGAGGCCGGCAAACACGTCTTTTGTCAGGCGCGAATGTCGATGGACCTCGCAGAAGCCGAGGAAATGCTCGCCGTATCAAAGCGTTATCCCGAACTGGTGACCATGCTTTGTCCGCCCCCGATGGGAATGCGGGCTGATTTACTTGTGAAAAAACTCCTGGCCGAGGATTACATCGGCCGTCCGCACCACGTGCGATTGCAGAGTTTTGCCAGTAATTATTTGGATCCTGCCGCGACGCCGCACTGGCGGCAAAAAATCGAAATTAGCGGGCTCAATGTGCTCACGCTGGGGATTTACATCGAAGTTTTGCAACGCTGGCTCGGCGACATCAACGGCGTCTTCGCGCGCGGCAAAGTCATTCAGCCAATTCGCCAGGGCTACGAAGTCATTATTCCCGATTTACTCACCGTTCTTTGCGCTTTCGACAGCGGCGCAGAAGGCGTGCTCGAGTTTAGCGGAATCGATGCGTTGGCACCAAGCGACCGGGTGGAAATTTACGGCAGCAATGGCACGCTCACTTACGACTTCGGTTCTGATGTAGTGCAAGCCGGCAAGGTTGGCGATCGTGGGTTGCACGTTGTCGAGCTTCCCTCAGAATTGGAAACCGAATGGCGTGTGGAAGAAGATTTTCTAGCTGCGGTCAAATCGAAGGGTCGAGTGCGTCCCCATCCCAACTTCGAAGATGGCCTCGGCTACATGCGCCTCGTTCAAGCCGTAGCCGATTCTCGGGCCCGTAATGAATGGGTGACGGTTAAACGCTGAGCCCAGCACGCTTTACCCCTAGGGAGTCATCGCTTCCCCCACAAGAAATCGTCTCACCACAAGCGACCAGGCCAGCAGCGTGATCAGTTGGTACCACGCGAAAAAGCGGTCGTAGCCCCGCCGGTGGGCAATAAGTCCAGCCCCAGCCAGCACCGCGTATTGACCGACAAAGGGAAGGTACCAGATCGGATGAAAGATATCCCCGTGAATTGCGGTTTGCGTGATGTCGAGCAAACACATCGCAATGAAAGTGGAATAATAGCCTGCCCGGTTCCGTTCAAAGCGACCCTTGTGTTCTTCTTCTTCCGATAGATCGGGTGGATAAAGGAAAACGGTCAGCATGTAGAGCGTGATAGTCCAAACGATTAGCAGGAGGAACTTGTCAAAGCTCCAGTTGACCTCGGTATTCCACTTAAACGTGACCCACCATTGCAAAGCCAGCAGCAACAACGTCGCGACGGTTAGGACAATATGGACCTCGTCGAGTGGGTTCTCGCTGCGGCGATAAAACGCCCTGCCGGCACCAGCAATTAGGTTGGTTACGCCCAGACCGATGATGATCGACATCAGCGCGGCGATGAACTCGAAACTGCTCATGAGATTCTGCGCATTCTGCATGGCGCGCGACCTTAACGCAGGCCAAACTGAAAAATCGAGCGCGAACTGGCTCTCCCTTGCGCTGCCCCAATCATTACAATGCGGGAGGCAAACTCTTTTCCGCCAATAGCCAGTCGATCCCGCGATTAAAGTCGGCCAGCGCTGTCCCTTCGATTGGATCGTTATGATGAGCGCCTAGTAACTTAATGATGCGCTTTTCTCCGGCGTAGGCGTTAACCACCAGCTTCTGGTAACGAGGCGGAACCACTTTATCCTTTTCCGCCAACAGGAAGAGCGCGGGCGCATGAATCGCTTTCGCATTGGCAATGCTGTCGAGATCTTTCGGAATCTGTAACGCAACAGGACCCGCGAGCAGCCACAGGTTCCACCAGCCAAATCGACGCAGGATCATTTCGCGCAACGGCGGAGGATTCTGCAGAATCAATCCGGAAACTGGACGCTGCGCAGCCACGTGTAGTGCGGCAGTTGCCCCGATGCTTATCCCAAAAGGAATGATTGGCCGATCGACTGCGTGATGTTTCAATTCGTCAAACGCCGCGAGCGCTGCGGGGCCGAGCTTCGAAAGCCGCGCAGGCCCGGTGCTGCCACCGAATCCTGGATAATTCATTCCCCAGATTTCGACTGCACGCTCATTCCACACCTCAGCCCTAGCAGCGGGCCAATGCTCAGCACGATCAGCATTGCCATAAAAGCGCAAAATATAAAGATCTGCACTACCCTGTTGTTGCGCTCGACGCGATTGCGCAATCCAAACTTCCAATTGTCCGTTTTCGAACGGAATGATTTTGCGAACGGCCCCACCCGCATTGATCGGCGCCCGGGTTGGAAACAAAATCAGATGGTCCGGCAAATGAGCGAAAAACGTCACGACTAAATATACGACCCCGATTGTTAGCAAACGCCACGGCGGCGGGAGTACTCTTAGCCTCACATCTGTTCGGCCCACGAAACAAGCGAATGACACGAAAATTCTAGGACGGCGTGACACTCGCGCGGGGCGGGGAGGGAACCCGGCCTCGTACCCGCACCCATGCCCAAAAGTGGCATCAGGTTCACCGCGGCGAGGTCATCCAAGAGTGGACCACCTCGTTCCAAAGCGGCCTTAATGTGACAAAATTCGTGCCGATTCGTGTGTCAATTCGTGGTTACTAAGGATGTTTAGCTTTTCTTTAAATCTGCCAGATCCTTGAGCACTTGCTCGCTGTGGTCGGCGGGCTTCACACCAGTGTATACTTTGGCGATTTCGCCTTTGGGATTAATGATGAAGGTGTTGCGCGCGGCCAGTTTGCTCCCTTTGTAATCCATCACTGAACCGTACTCGTTCGACACCTTCGCGTCAGGATCGGCGAGCAATTTGAAATTAAGTCCTTCCTTCGTGCAAAAATCCTTGTGCGATTGAGCGGTGTCCACGCTCACGCCGAGAATGACCACTCCTGACTCTTCGTACTTCGCAAGGTCGCGCTGGAAATTGCGCGCCTCTATGGTGCAGCCGCTTGTGAAATCCTTCGGGTAAAAATAAAGCACGACCCATTTGCCGCGATAATCCTTCAGGCTCACTTGTGATCCGTCGCCTGTCGTGAGACCGAAATCCGGCGCGGGCTTTCCGACCTGCGGTTGCTGTTGAGTTTCCGCCGCTGCCATCGAGCCCAACGTGCCAAGCCCGATGGCTACTGACAAGATCATGTTTCTCACATTCATGTGGCAGTTTTGAGGCGCATGGGCAGATAGTCAAGAAGCGGCGGTTTCGGCAGCTCAAAGTGTTGGAGGCTGGTTTTCTAAATTGAAAGCTTGCGCTCAATGGCAGGTTTGAGTCAATAAAGGCTCACTCATGGCGAGACCGATGGTTGCCGAAAATGTTCCGATTAAGCCTGCGCGGCTGATTCTTGGTTTGATCGCCTGCCTCGGACTTATCTTCACGCTATTTACTCTTTTGTTCGGTTTCACTTCTGTCCCGGCAAACTCCGTTGGGGTGAAAACACGCTTTGGCGCCTACCACGATATCGTCAATCCTGGGCTCGCTTATGCAATTCCGTATATCGACGAGATACACATCGTGCCGACGCAGCGTTTGTTGAAACTGGAGTTCGGTTTCACCACATCCAATTCGACGAATATTTATCAAGGCGACATGGAACCGGAGGAAACCGAAACCATGATCACAGGCGATCTCAATACCGCTCTTGTGCCGTGGGTTGTGCAGTATCGAATTACTGATCCGAAAACGTACCTGTTTGGAGCACGCGAACCGGAGAAAACATTGCGCGATCTTTCCGAGAGCGTGATGCGCGAGGTGATAGGCGACCGCACAGTAGACGAAGTGCTCACGGTTGGGAGACACGACATTGAATCATCGACCTTGAAACGTCTGGCCGACCTTTGCTCGCAGTACGGCTTGGGACTTCAGATTCAACAGGTACAACTGGCAACCGTGCGTCCGCCACCCGCCGTGCAGGCTGCCTTTAATGAGGTCAACCAGGCGCAACAGGAAAAGCAAACCGCCATCAATCAAGCATGGGCCGTGTATAACGATGCGGTGCCAAACGCGCGCGGGCAGGCGAAGGAGCGCGAGAAACAGGCCGAAGCGTACGCCTTCCGACGGGTCAATGAAGCAAAGGGCGAAGCGCAAAAATTTTCATTGTTGCTGGCCGAGTACCGGAAAGCGCCGGAGGTGACGCGGCGGCGCCTTTATCTCGAAGCGATGCAAGCGATCCTGCCCAATTTGCAAAGGAAAATCATCGTGGATGACAGCTTGAAAAACATTCTCCAGACGTTGCCGCTACTGCCGGCCGATCAAACCAAGGCGTCCCCATGAACACGATCGATGTCACTCCTCGGCCCGCAGCTGTCTCGGGCATTGTGCGCTTTTTGCAGAGCCGATTGATGTCGATTCTGGGAATTCTTTTTATTTTGACGGCGCTCAAGTGGGGAGCCCTGCTGTTCGTTGTCCATCAATATGAAACTGTGATCATCACACGTTTCGGTAAAATCGTTCGCACGGTCACGAACCCCGGATTGAAAATCAAACTGCCGGTCATCGATAAAGTGCACCGATTCGATAAGCGTATCCTCGCCTGGGATGGCCCACCGACCGAATGCCCGACCAAGGATAAGCTCTACATCATTGTCGATTGTTTCGCTCGGTGGCGGATCAGCGATCCGTTCCTCTACTACAACCGGCTTAATGACGAGCGCAGCGCACTCTCGCGCCTGGATGATATTCTGGGCAGTGAAACGCGAACCGCTGTCGCTGCGCACGATCTGGTAGAGATTATCCGGGTAACCAAGGGACGAAAACCGTTGCGCGATGAGGAGCTGGAAAAAAGCGGTACCGTACTACCCAGCACGATTCCGGAAATCGAGCTCGGTCGCGGTGAGATCGAAAAACAAATCACCGAGCGCACTCGCCAGAAAATTTCCGATTTCGGAATTGAACTGCTCGACGAACGGTTCAAGCGAAGCAAATACAATCCTGCAGTCGCGGAGAAAATTATTGAGCGTATGTCGAGCGAACGGCACCAGATCGCTGCCCGATTTCGCTCCGAAGGACGCGGTGAGGCAGCGAATATCAGCGGCCAAAAGGAAAGCGATGTCGCCTCAATCAGTTCCACGGCGACGAAAAACGCGCTGGAAACCGAAGGGAAGGCTGACGCCGAGGCGGCTTCCATCTATGCCGCAGCATTCAGTCCTCCGGACGCGCAAGAACTTTATACGTTTCTTCGGAGTCTTGAAGTGATGCGCGCCGCGTTTGAAAAAGACACTACCGCAGTCATCTCGACCAACAGCGATCTGGGCCGGATGCTCAAGTCGATGGCTGAAGCAGTTACTCCACCAAAGGCGGCACGTTAATCGACCCAGTGCCGCAGCTTCGGTGAGAATCTGGACGATTGGCCACTCGACGCGCACGACTGACGAATTCATTTCGTTGCTTAAGGCAAACCACATCAAGTTACTTATAGATGTTCGAAGCTTACCGGGATCGGGGCGTTATCCGCAATTCAACAAAGAGCGACTCGTGGACTCGTTAGGCAAATCCGGAATTAACTACGAACATTTTCCCGAGCTCGGAGGGCGAAGAAAGGCGAAGCCGGAATCAAAAAACACCGCATGGCGAAACGCCTCGTTTCGCGGTTACGCAGATTACATGGAAACAAACGAGTTCTACAAAGGCATTAAGCGCCTTCTTGATCTTGCTGCCGACACTGGAGCAACTGCGATCATGTGCGCAGAAGCGGTGTGGTGGCGTTGTCATCGGTCGCTGATTTCCGATTACATTAAAGCGCGCGGTATAGAGGTGATGCACATCCTCGATGCAAACAAAACTCAGCCGCATCCATACACATCTGCAGCGCGAATTGTGAATGGAGAGTTGAGCTACGCGGTCGAATCGCTTCTGTAGAGCGTTTGACTCGCTCGGTCCCGCTCTCTCGCTCTAACGAGGGGCCCGTCTATGTCGCTTATGTCGCTTCTCATCAGCCTCGAGCGCTTCGCTGCTGTCGCGAACGTTTCTGGAAGCGGCGAGACTTGGCGGCGTTCCCGCAAACAGCCATGTCGCACCAGCGCCGGCGACCGGCTTTCGAGCTGTCAATGAATAGCCATGAGCAGTTGGGTCCATGACAGATGCGCAGTCGATCTTTCGGCAACGGCAGGACATGTTCGACCATCCGATAGGCGATCATCGATGTGATCAAGTCGAAATCGGCTGCATCATTGCGCAGCTCAGCGACCACGCGCCCATCGTCAAAGCGCAGCTCGTGCGCATTGATGCCTGTGATCCAATGCTCTCGTAGCAGCGCGAGCATGGCTTTCGGCGGCGCGCTCCCGGAAACGATCCCTTTGAGCAGTGCAAACAGCGTTTCGCGAAACACCTTTGCACGCGTCAACGCAGCCGTAGCCGCTTTAGGCTCGGTTTTCGCCCTTCTTGTCAGCGCGCGCAGAATGTTTTCCGGCAGGAGACGCACCAGTGCTGCCCATTCGAGCAGGCGCGTGTAGCTGTCCAGCCAGTCGCGAGGCAACTGATCGCGGCCAGTGACGGTATTGATGAAGTCGAGCGCTGCATCACCGCCGATGATGTCACGCGTGGCAAACCGGTGCGATTCGATTGTAACCGGTAAATGTGATTTCATAGGTTGACAACCTGTTCTTAACCGATGTAATACTGATTACAGGTTAGCAAAAAAGAGGATCAATACCATGAAAAACTTCCGCGTCACGCTTGCTGCCGGCGTCTTGGCCGCCGCAATGAATCCAATTTCTCCCGCACATTCTTCACAGGATCCTCCAAAGCCAACGCAAGGTGTTGCCAACATAGCCGGCTCGCACGATTTCGATTTTCAAGTCGGTGAATGGCGTGTCCATCATCGAGTAAAACGCCCGGCCGGCAATGATCAATGGTTGGAATTCGATGGTACGTGCAGCAATCGCGGCCTGATGGACGGTTCAGCCAATGTGGAGGACCAACGATTCGACAAGCCAACCGGCGTCACTCACGGTGTCGCGTTGCGCGCCTACGATCCGAAAACCGGGCAATGGGCAATTTGGTGGATCGACAGCCGTGATCCTTTGGGCGCTCTCGATCCGCCAGTCAAAGGCCGTTTCGAAAACGGCGTGGGCACCTTCTATTCAGATGGGACGCTGGACGGAAAGCCAATCCGCACGCGGTTCATTTGGTCGAGGATCACGCCAACATCCGCGCACTGGGAACAAGCTTATTCGTCCGACGCGGGAAAGACATGGGAAACGAATTGGATCATGGAGTTCCAGCGGATCTCGAGCCGCCCCTGAGCATGACGCGGCGAAAATTTACCATCATGGCCGGCGCGACGGTGCTCGCCGGTTGGCAGGCGAGTTCGGCGCAAGCGAAGACCAAGAGCATTAGCCTCGTACTCGCGCCGAGCAATCTTGGATTAAGGCCGACGGAAAGCGGCGGCCAACCCGGTACGTGGCGTGCGCCGCAAGTGCTGATGGATGCGGGCCTTGCCCACGCACTGGATGCGGAGGAAAGCGTCCGCCTCGAGCGACCGACCTATGAATTCGAGGCTCAAGCCGCTACGAGAATACGCAACGGTCTGTCGATCCGTGCGTTCTCACTCCAGTTGTCGGAGAAGGTACGTGACATCCTCAAGAGGCGTCGATTTCCGGTAGTCGTTGGCGGCGATTGCAGCATTCTGCTTGGTAGCTTGCACGGTGCGCGGCGCGCTGGTGGGCGAGGACTGGTGCACATCGACGGACACAGCGATTTCTTCCATCCGGGGAACTACGACACTACAAAACGTCTGGGCTCGGCAGCGGGTATGGACCTGGCTCTTGCGAGTGGCCGAGGTGAGCTGCTGTTGACCGATTGGCCGGAGATTGGCAAACCTCTCGCCAGCGATGCCGACATCATTCAGTTGGGGGAGCGCGACGCGGAGAGTCCGAGCTTCAAGGATTACTATGGCGATATTGTTCGGACTGACATTACCCAGTTCACGATTCAGCGTGTGCTTGCTGATGGTGTCGACGCCGCGGCGGGTCGGGTGATCGCGAAACTCGAGGCGCGCGGATTGGACAAAGTCTGGTTGCATGTCGATCTCGATGTCCTCGATCAGTCTGTGATGCCTGCCGTGGACTCACCAGGAAGTCCGGGCCTCGATTATCTGCAACTGACGGAACTGGTCGACGCTTTGTGTGCTTCTGGACGCATCATCGGGACTAACTTCACCATCTATGATCCCGAAAGGGATCCTGAGGCGCGCTACGCGAGGCCATTGGTTCGGTGCATTGCAGACGGAGTCCGCGGGCGATCTCGTGCCGCAGGGCCGCGACGAGGAATCTGATTCGGCTATGTCTTTCGTGTGCTATCGCGATTCGCATCAAGTGGACTTACAGCATTTAGCTATGTGGGTCTTGTGAGAAATGGCAGGTGCCAGCCAGATTCCAGCGCCGTTATCGCTCTTATGAAAGGCCTCAAACCCATTCCATACGGGGGCGGACTTATTGGCGTGCGTACGACAATTAACAGCATAACTACTGAACTAATAAAGGAAGAATAGCATGCTAAATAGCTCAGATGAAATTCAAACAGACACCCTGATTAAATTGCCGGCTTTCTCTTATTCCAGCCGCAGTCGCGCACTATTGTTCGTGTTGGCGCTGCTCTTTGCGGCTGTTTCTGTGCGCGCGCAGACCGAAATCCGTTCGCTTACCAATGTTATTGAGGGCCACGCCGTCGGGGGGGTAACGACCGATCTCCTAGGCAATATCTATGTCGCCGACTTTGGCGAATTCGTCTGGAAGATCACGCCCGAGGGCGAGCGGCAAATATTTGCGTCGGGCCTTTATGGCGCGTCCGGCAACGCAATCGACAATGAAGGCAACCTCTTACAGTCGAATTTCTACGGCAATTCAATCACTAAGATCGATCGAAAAGGTCAAGCGAAGCCATTTGTTACTAGCGGCCTGAGCGGCCCTGTGGGTATAGCCATCGACAGAAAAACAGGCGACGTCTATGTCGCAAATTGCCGCGATAATTCGATCGCAAAGGTTGCGGCGGATGGGACCGTTTCACCATTTGCAAAAAGCGAGCTTTTCAAGTGCCCTAACGGCATTTCCTTTGATCGCGAGGGAAATCTTTATGTTGTCAACTTCAGAGACAACAAGATGTTGAAGATCGATCCGAAAGGCGTCGTCATGCTCTTCGCGACAATATCCGAAAAGGGACTAGGGCATTTATGCTTTAAAGAGGATCGATTTTACGTAACCGCGTTTGAATCGCATGAAATCTACGAGGTAATGCTGGATGGAACCATCAAACGCATCCTCGGCAATGGCAAGCGCGGGGTCGTGGATGGGGCGGACGCAAAAGCGCGACTCTCTTTCCCCAACGGAATTGCCTACTCTCAATGGGGGCACCGGCTTTATATCAACGAGTATGTCAACGACTCAGCTGGTTCATTACCGCGCCGTGCGATCGTCCGCGAAATACTTCTTGAGGCAGCCAAGTAACCTGTTCCTCCTTTGACAAACTGAGGCTGACATGTGGAATACCGAAGCGATGTGGATGCGGATCTTGATAGGGTGTCTGGTTTTCTTGATTATGAGTGACCTTACATGGGCGCAGGATAAGAGTGTCCCTACACAGAGTGCTGCAAAGAGTTCGAGTCTCTTGACGGATTTTCAGGTTATTGAATTTCGTCGATACACCATTCGAGATGGCGAGCGCGAGCATTTTGCCCAGTACTTTGAAAGCTATTTCCCCGAAGCCTTTCAACAATTGGGGGCCATCGCAGTCGGCCAGTTCCTGGAGCGCGGGAACGATTCGCGATTTACATGGTTACGTGGTTTTCACAACATGGACGATCGCGCCAAGGTCAATGCGTTGTTCTACTATGGCCCTCTTTGGAAAGAACACGCCGCCACACTCAACTCGCTCATGACCGACAGCGACAACGTCCTGCTTCTTCGGCCGCTGAGTCACGAACGCGGTATCACGGTCCTACCTGCAGTTGACCCTGTGAAAGAGGAGAACGGCGCTCAAGGCATCGTTATTGCTCAGATCTTTGCGGTTAAGGCAGGCAATGTTGACGCCTTTGCCCAGCAGGCCGAGTCGACCTTTGCTCGGTATCGGGATGGGGATGCCCGGGAGGCCGGTGTGTTGGTCACCCTCGATGCGCCTAATAACTTTCCGCAGCTTCCAGTTCGAACCGATGGCCCCTATCTCGTCTGGTTGGGCATTGTCGAAAATGAATCGTCACTGAAGTCCTTCACTGATCTACTAGAGAGCACTCAGCAATCGCTTAATACGACGGGTCTATTAAGATCTGCACCAGAAATTGTAGTTTTGAATACTACCCGCCGTTC
>Ga0193735_1000047_pt1 | contig 41598 bp, 37 predicted proteins | sample U1m2metaG_FD_145080 | JGI IMG/M metagenome (GOLD analysis project Ga0193735, IMG submission 145080) | Soil microbial communities from a riparian zone of the East river system, Colorado, United States - U1m2 | ecosystem: Environmental > Terrestrial > Soil > Riparian zone | place: USA: East River... | reverse complement strand
CCAAACTTTTGGATATGTTAACTAACTTTTCTTTGAGTAAAAGCGCTGTTACCTACTTTTGCCCATACTTTCCCGCTAACTTTATTTGTAGCCAATATACTGGCGCTCGCATGCAATGCTTTATTCCATAAAGACTCACCATCTGCTACGTACACTCTTGTTACCAAATTCCTGGCGAAGAAGCGGGGAAGTGTATTTTTCCAGGTTGAATAGTCATCGCTCCAGATATGCATATTGAAAAAGACAAACTTTCCACCGGATGGGATCGTAATGTTGCTATCATCGTCATCAACATTTTTATCCGAAAAACATAAACGCGATTTAATATCCGAATTGGCATACTTATTTTTCCAGGCAGTAGTCCCACTCAGGCAAAAAACAAATTTTCCTTTCATTAACTTTATTTCAGGCCATCCGAACCGTATTACATTTTCACAAAGAGAAAGCTCAGGATTTCTAAAGAGCATGCCCGGAGTAAACAAGAGGTCTTTATTGAAATATTCCGTGATGTAGCCATCTATTTCTTGCGGTAAAGACTGTATTGAACCAGAACTGCTTTTGATATCAATGGTTACAAGGATCACATCATGCGATGGATGGTTGAAATGATGGGATAGCAATAGCCCCAGGTAATAAGCAAACGGGTAACCTCCGTTTGGACTCGAATGACTCACTGTGAAAAATCTTTCGGTTGCTGATGAATGCCTCCAAATGTCAAACTCAAGCCCCCGGCAGCCACAACGGGAAGGGTCATTCGCAAAATAGACTAGTTGCTCATGTATAGCTTCATCCCTGTCGTACGAGTTATGCGAGGCTTTAAAAGAAATTTCGTGGTATTTCATGTTAGCTCCTGTTTAGGTCATAAAAGACGGCTTAAAATTTTGTTTTTTATATCGGTACGGACCAGGTGAAAGTAGACGTACGCTGTGAAATCAGCGGTGGCGCGCAACTAGTCGACGCCGTAGCGAATGAAAGTGCAATCAGTCATGAGTTTGTGTTCACAACGCGCATTGCATCGGCCAACGCAACGGAAAGCGAGCAAAAAACGCCAGCGGCGATTCCGGTTGTGCCTCCCGCGCTACGTTGACGCATGTTGACGTTATGAACGTCTGAAATGATCGTCGTTGGTCGCTAGGCCTCGCACATACACGAGAGGCAACGACTCGTTAGATAGGCTCACGACGGATTTTGAGTCAAGCGTGTCTGCCAATTCCGCCACTCCAGTGTCGGAAATTCATTCGCGCTAGCACAAATTCTAGCACAATCCGGCTCTCCGGACGACAGTCTCAAGGAAAAAAGTCGTTCCCGTTCCAGACTTACACAACCCTCCGAATGGACCCGAAATGATCAAAGAAACGGCGGCGTTCTAGCACAAACGGAGAAGACTGATTCAGTTCGACTTGAACTGAAACGAAGATACGGTCTCACAGCTGGACAGCAAAACAGTCACAAGGAGATCACGACATGACTACAAAAGCCTTATTTGTTAGACTGGAGGCAAAGCAGGGCAAAGAAAACGAAGTCGCCAAATTTCTGCGCGACGGGCAGGGTTTGGTTGCACAAGAGCCCGCAACAACCGCCTGGTTTGCCGTTCGACTTGGCCCAAGCACCTTCGCCATCTTCGACGCATTTCTGGATGAAGCAGGACGCGACGCGCACCTGTCGGGAAAAGTTGCTAAGGCGCTGATGGAGAAAGCGCCCGAGCTACTGGCAGAGCCACCGAAGATTGAGAAGGCAGACGTATTGGCAGACAGGTTACCGGGTTAATCGTTCCCATGATTCCGCTTTTGTCGGGCGATTATGAGAGAAGCAAGCGGATTAGACCCGGTGGAGATGGATTGTTGAGAAAATTGGAAACGAGCGATATGACGACGGAACGTCACAATGGGACTTTGAAGCACGCCGTAGTTGCCGGAAATGACGATGGCGTGATGGGGAACTGTGGCGGCGACCTGAAGAGCAGAGTTAAATCTTGTCGGCGCTCAATTTCATAAAGAAACATCGGTGATCCGCTGCGCCCCCAGCTTTTCGTAGAATGTGGCGGCAATAGTGTTTGGTTGGTAAACCGACCAGATCATTTCCTCCGCGCTTGCCTCGCGCGCAATGCTCGCCGCCCTCGCCATGAGAGCCTTACCGACGCCCTGATTGCGTGCGGCGCGGTCGACATACAAGTCCACGACGTGCATGTTGCGTGCGGCGCGATCCGAATCGTAACCGAAGTGATACAGCAAATAGCCAATTACCTTGCCCTGGTCTTCTGCCACCAAGCCCGCAAAGGCAGACGTAGTTCCAAAGCCATCGCGTAGATAAGCGCTAGCGGTCAGCTTGAAGTCGGTCAAATCGCCCAACTCGCGAAGGTAGCTAGCAAATTGCCGGGCCAGATTGCCGATTGATTGCGCGTCGCTACCGAGCGCTGGTCGAATGATTAGCGCCACAGCCGGATCCTCACATTGCTCGAGCAGAAGGCAAGGGTGGTTGCAGCCCTAAGCCACTCTCCAAAGGCATGGGCAAGGTGGCTGCGGGTGTTTGACTTCATTTGCGATTGCCGCTCAACCGTCACGCCCCACCCTTGATCAGGGCCTCAATCTATGGAGCTGGCTAGTTCTGCGAATCTCGGCAGCTTTCCGAAAAGGAACTGGAACGGGATTGGGCTGCGGGCGGCCCACGCGTTCTCGTCGTGTTTCGCTTCGGGGAACGCAAGGTAAAACAGCTCCGATCCGGGACGGTATCCTTTCCAGATGAGCCGGTCTCTCATGCTACGTTTGGGTTCATAGTTGTCGGCTGGCCAGCCGCTATCGAGATAGATCCGGAGTTTTCTCTTCGGCTCAACGAAGACGCGCTCGAGCAGATCGTCCCGGTAAGCAAACGTGCTCGAAAGGCATGCGACCTTACCGAAGACGTCGGGCCACTGCCATCCGAGGTAAAAGGAAACAACGCCTCCGAGTGATGAGCCCATGACCGCTGTGTCGGTCGGCCCGGATAGCGTGCGGTACTTCGCGTCGACCATTGGCTTGAGCGTTTCGACAAGAAACCGGCCGTAATCTTCATAGCCGGGCAATGTGTACTCGGTCATCCGCTCGTTAGGACAAATTCCGACAACGATCACCTCCTCGATCACGTTCCTCCGATCGAGCACGCCGAGAACCTCGTCGGTACTCCAGGTGTTGCCGAGAAATGCCTCTTCCTTGAGAAAAAGATTCTGGCCGTCGTGCAGGCTGCCGAGGACCCTGTGCTTCTCCGGAATTTCCGGATCACTCCCCGAGGGGACCGAACCCATCGAATTGCTGAATGAGAATGCGATGGGGTCCGTGCGTTTCCTCCACGAAATCGGGGCTCGTCGTCACTCCATATGCCACAAGCGCCTGTTTGTAGGCATTGTACTGCGTTTGATTGCCAACCAGGATCCGGTCCTTGGTCGCAGTCGGATAGACGTAATACAATTTTCCCTTGTATCCAACGGTGGAAACCTTGCCGGCTGGCAGTGCGCTAACTCGTTGCTGCTGTTTGGGCGTGGTCACGGTCTTTGCCCTGAATCCGGAGCGCAACAGCAGGTTTTCCTTCTGAGCTGCTGTGCTGGCCGTGCTGGGACCGACGGCAGAGCTCTGGCATCCCCAAGTCAAGCCCAGCCATAGGATCACGACAAACATATTTGCAAATAGAAATGTCTTTTTCATCTTTCTCATTCCTCTGTTGGGTTGTGCTTTTGCCGTTTTGTTTGTTGGACGTCAAAACAAATCTTGGAAGGCGCCCCCTTTACTAAAGTAATTCTCGCTCAGCGTTGACAATCCCGCCTATCATGAAGCGCGAGTTGGGGCGGGCGACACGACCGTCGTAGAAGGTTTCGCTGCAGACGCCGCAGCTTTCTTTTTTGCAGCGGCCTCTGCTGCAGCGGCCAGCTTCGCATCGACTTCAGCCGCATCGGTTGGCGAGGTCCGGCGATAATAGTCGTTAGACTTCGCCAGATCATCCTTGCGCATCAACAACGCATCGAAACGTTCGCGACGACTAAGCTCGAACTCTTTGTCCATCTTGATCGCTTCAAACGGGCAAACTTCGACACAAATCTGGCAGCTCATGCACACAGAGATATCGATGTCGAAGATCTTCGGGTAAAACTGCGGTTTACCCATGTAATCGGGTTTCTTGTCATCGCTTTTAACGATGTAGATGCATTGCGGCGGACATTCCTTCTCACAAATCTTGCACGCCACACACCTCAACCCTGCTTGCGGATCGTCCCCGTCATAAACGAGGAACGGAAAATTCCGGTAGTTCTCGGGCAACGGATTCCGCTCCTCCGGGTACTGCACCGTAATCAGCCGTTCCTTGTCGAAATAACTTCCGACAAAGTTGCGCGCCGTAACCGCCATTCCCTTGAGTATGCCTGCGCCAATCATTTGGAACCGTTAAACTAAATTTCAACTCTCCCGAATAACAGCGCAAACTCGCTCTCGAACTGGAGTTCCGTACTTTCCCGGCGCAAGGCGCTTGCGGAGTTGAAGGAAGGGCCGTTCCACCGCGAAGAAGAGAATCGTCGCGGCAGCGTAGACGCAGAACTCGACGCCGATGAGCGCGGGTGCCGACATGGAATTTAGGTTATGAGTTGCACAAAATTCGCCTACGGCGTGGATGACGAATTTCTGGATCAAGTACGCGCTGTAAGCAATGCTGGCAATAAAAGCTGCTCCAGGAATTGCAACTCGCCGAAGCGGCAGTCGTGGGCTCACCGCGCAAATAAGCAACGCCGCCATACCAACTGCAACCAATGGAAATTGCCAGACGCAAGCAGCAATTGTGAGGTGTTCGCCTTCGCCCAACCAAAGCGCGTAACTGATCAGCGCGAGCGCGGGCAACCAAACCCACGGCGCAAGGTTTGTCAGGCTTTTCCACCAACTCGGTCTGAATTTTTCGATCGCGGCGAGAGCAACCCCAAACACAAGCGGATCGAGCCGGGTCCAGGTCGGATAATAAATCCATGCCTGGAAACCGCGGAAGGAAACTCCTGTGTCGATGAGATTATGAAACGCCAGGATTGTGCGAAGGGCGACTCCGCCGAGAACGATGATGCAGGCAATGATCACGGCCGCGCGCGGGCGTGGATAGAGAACGAGTAAAAGCAAAGGAAGTACGAGGTAAAATTGGTCTTCAACCGCGAGCGACCACGCGTGTGAAAATGCCGTGCCGCCATGAAGTGCGATGTTTTGCACCGACAACAGAAATTTCCAGAGTGGCTGCGACATTTGGGGATATTCGCGCCACGACGGCAACAAAAAATAAATCGCTAGCACGACAAAATACGCCGGCATGATGCGAAACGCGCGCCGGGCAAAGAACGTCCCGAGATTGATGCGTTGACCGCACGCGAGGGGCGCGAGCAATTGGCCGCCGATCAGATAACCGCTGAGCACAAAGAAAAGATCGACACCGATCCAGCCGAAGCGATGCACGTCACCAGACAGCGGAAACCCCATAATGCCTGCGTGATAAACTACGACTATCGCAATCGCGAGCGCGCGTAGAAGATCGAGACCCGGTTGACGTTCGCGATCGGTGAAGCGCGGATCGACTCCCAGCGCCGGTGTTTGCGGTGGCGTTGCGACCTTATGAATGCCCGGAATCTAACACGACGCCCGCAACAGGGAAAAGCCACCTTACCGGTCGACCTCTCCCATGACGATATCCACACTCCCGAGAATTACCATTACATCGGCAACAGTATGGCCAAGGCACATATCTTCTAGGATCGTGAGATTGATGAAACTCGGCGGACGCACCCGATAGCGATACGGGTTGGGTCCGCCTTCACTGATCAAATAGAAACCGAGCTCACCTTTCGGCGCCTCAATGCGCCCATAAGCTTCGCCAACCGGCGGACGAAAGGCGCGGATTTTCACCTTCGGGTTAATGATCGGGCCGGCAGGAATTTGTTCGAAGGCCTGCTTCAAAATTCCGACGCTCTCGCCCATCTCCAACACGCGCATCATTAGTCGATCGTACGTGTCGCCGTGCTCGCCTAACGGAATCCGGAATTTGAAGCGTGGATAGAATCCGTAGCCGTCCACTTTTCGCACATCATAATTGACGCCGCAGGCGCGAAGCATCGGACCGGTAATACCGGCACTAACCGCGAGCTCCGGCGAGACGTTTCCAACGTTCTGCGTTCGCGCGATTACAACTTCATTGCCGACGATCAATTGTCCCAGCTCCTCAACGAACCGCGGGAAACGGTCGACAATTTTCCGTGCATGCGCGAGCCATTCGGGACTGGCATCGACCCGGCAGCCGCCGAAGCGCATGTAATCGCACATCATGCGCGAACCCGAAAGCGATTCGAATAGATCGAGAATTTTTTCACGCTCGCGGAACGCGTACATCAGCGGCGTCCCCCATGCGCCCATGTCGTTAAGCAAAAACCCCAGCAGCGACGCGTGGTTCTGAAGACGCGTCAGCTCGGCAAGAATGACGCGAAGATATTCGGCGCGCTCGGGAACTTCGATCCCGGCCAATTTTTCCACGCTGAGCGCATAGGCCCAGTTATTGGTCATGGAGCAGAAATAATCGAGCCGATCAGTGTACGGCATTGAGCCGAGATAGCTCACGTTCTCGCCAATTTTTTCATGATTGCGATGCAGATATCCGAAGACCGGCTTGAGCTTGCGCACGATCTCGCCCTCGAGCGCAACGTTCATCCGGAACACGCCATGGGTGGACGGATGTTGCGGCCCCATCGAGACTTCGAGTAGCTCGCCCTCGAGTCGCGAGCCCATACTGACGGGCGGTCGCTCCATTGCTTCGATTGTTTCGATCGTCGCACTCATTCCACGTCAACCGTTTAACGGTTCAACGATGCTTTCGGCGCCGTCGATTTGCGGTCGCGGTGTGTAATATCGCTTCGCTCTCTCCAGCACATCATCGTGCGGTGTCGGTTCATATTCGTAATCGTCCGGTTCCCGATAATCCTTGCGCATCGGATAATCTTCGAACTCGTCCCACATCAAGATCCGGCGCAAATCGGGATGGCCGTCAAACCGGATTCCGTAGAGATCAAAAATCTCGCGCTCCTGAAACTCTGCGCTTCGCCAGATCGGAGTCAGCGAAGGAAGCCGCGCACCCGCTGCGCGATCTGCCGTCCGCATTCGAATGATAACTGGTCCATGTTTGTGGGTCATCGAGTAAAGGTGATGAACGACTTCGATGTATCCGGGAATCTTTTCCTCGGTCGTTTCACTGACTTCCTTTTCCTCTCCATCGACGACTTTTTTCACCTTTACCGTTTTCTTTACGGTGCGATCCAGCCAATCGACGCCGGTCACGTTGGAACAAAAATCTAAGCGCAGCGCCGGGTCGTCATGCAGCCACTTCGCCACATCGTGAGCGTGTTCATTGTCGATTTTGAGCGAATGCTGCTGTGACGGGCTCGCATTCTGCACGATCTCGACAATTGCGCCAGGTACGGCGGCTTCAGTCCGCGCTTTGATTTGCTCCAGGCCTTCCATTCGTTAGGCTCGCTCGATCGCCGGTGGATGAAACAAGTTTGAATTCGCCGGTGGCTCGAGATCGTGCTTTCCGAATGCGGGCACTGGAAATTCGCTTGGCTGTTCTCGATCGAGATGCGCCGCTTTGTTCGCGCCGCTCAACTTTTGCTCGTCGATCTTGCGCTGTAATTCCATGAATGCGTGCAACAGCGCTTCCGGACGCGGCGGGCAACCAGGAATATAAACATCCACCGGAATGTAACGGTCGATTCCTTTAAGGACGTTGTAGCCTTGCTTAAACGGGCCGCCAGAAATGGCGCACGCGCCCATTGCAATCACGTATTTCGGATCGGCCATTTGATTGTAAAGACGCACGATCTGTGGCGCCATTTTTTTGGTCACCGTGCCCGCCACAATCATCAGGTCGGCCTGACGCGGCGACGGCCGAAAAACTTCGCCACCAAAGCGAGCGATGTCATAGCGCGACGCGGCGGTCGCGATCATCTCGATAGCGCAACAAGCAAGCCCGAACTGGAGCGGCCAGATCGAATTCTTGCGTCCCCAGTTGTAAAGCTCCTGCATCGAACTTACCCAGACCCCTTGTTGCTGCAGTTCCCTGCGCAAGTCTTCGTCGATTCCTTCGCTCATTGCTCCGCTCTAACGCCCTGGCCGTTCAACTCTTTATCGTTCCCATTGCAAACACCCTTTACTCCAAGCCCAAATGAGCCCTTCAATCAGGAGTAATAGGAAAACCAATATCGCGATGAACGCGCCGACAGGCAAACCAGTGAAAGCCACTGCGAATGGGACCAGAAAAATCGCTTCCACGTCAAATATGAGAAATATGATCGCGTACAAATAGTACTGTGAGCGGAACTGGATTTGGGCCTCACCAAGCGATTCGACGCCGCATTCGTAGATCGCGTTTTTCTGCGGGCCTGGTTTCGGCGGTTGAAAAGCTCGCCGCCACAGCCAGGCGAGGGCGAGCGGGATCAATGGAAAAACCAGCGCTACGCCAATGAAAATGACGATGAACAGATAGGGATTCGGCTTCATCGGTTGCGATCAAATTCGCTCGGAAAGCACAGCTGCCAAGTCTATACTTTTAATCAACCCATTGTCATTCCGAGAGAAGCGTAGCCGCGTCGAGGAATCTCTTGCCTGGCCTTGTGTGCTCAGTGCGCGTTTGCGAGGTCCCTCGCCGCCTGCGCAAGCTCGGGATGACCGAGTTGCGTCGCGCCGTTAGGCAATCGATGCCAGAACTTACTCCTGCTCGCTCGATTTTCGACCGAACCAGCGTCGCTTCTTCGGTTGCGGTTCTTCCGCCGGGGCCGGCGCTTCGGCGGTTTTCTCTTCCTTCGCAGCCGGCTCCTCTTCTTTCGGCGTCACCGTTTCTGATTCTGCTTTGGTTGGCTTGGCTTCAGTTTCTTTCCGCTTCGCTTTTTTCTCTTCTGCCGGCTTTTCCTCGACCACTTCTGCCATGTCAACCCACTCGATGAATGCCATAGGAGCGGAATCACTCTTGCGCTGGCCAAGCTTCACGATGCGCGTGTATCCACCATTGCGCTCCGCCGATCTTGGCGCGATGTCATCGAACAATTTCTTCACCGCAGTCTTCTGGCGCAGGGTGGCCAAGGCGGTGCGACGAGCGTGAATCGAGCCGTTTTTTCCGAGTGTGACCATGCGTTCGGCGAGGGGACGAACTGCCTTCGCCTTCGCCAGCGTGGTTTTGATGCGTTGATGTTCAATCAAGGAACAAACCTGATTAGCCAGCAGCGCTTTGCGGTGCGCGGCCGTGCGACCCAGCTTGATCGTCTTTTTTTGGTGTCTCATGACGCAGCGAATGTGATTCTAGAGCCGGCGCTTACTCTTCGCCAGGTGCTCCGCTCGGGCTAGCGCCATCGCTGCTCACCGGAGCATCCAGGAGGCCGGGCTCGAATTTCATACCCAGGCTCAAGCCGAGTTGTTGCAGCTTGTCCTTGATTTCGTTCAACGATTTTTTGCCGAAATTACGATACTTCAGCATTTCGGCTTCCGTCTTTTGTGCAAGCTGACCTACCGAAGTAATGTTCGCGTTATTCAGGCAATTCGCCGCGCGCACGCTGAGCTCGATTTCGTTGACGCTCATGTTGAGCAGTTTCTTGAGCTTCAGGTTTTCTTCGCTCACGCCGGCGGGCGTTTGATCGAATTCGATCACTTCTTCGTTGAAGTTCACGAACACGTCGAGGTGGTGTCGCAAAATCGCCGAGGCCTGGAGCAACGCCTCGTCCGGCGTTAAGCGGCCGTCGGTCCAGATTTCAAGAACGAGCTTGTCGTAATCGGTCCGCTGACCAACTCGAGTATTTTCCACAGCGTACTTCACGCGCGTGACCGGAGAAAAGATGGAATCGATCGGGATCAGACCGATCGGCTGGTCTGCGCGCTTGTTTTCCTCGCCAGTGGCGAAACCGCGACCGACGCGCACATCGAACTCGGCGTCGAATTTGTGTTTCTTGTCCAGAGTGCAAATGACCTGCTTGGGGTTGAGCACTTCAAAACCCTGAATGGTTTGAATGTCGCCGGCAGTGACTTCGCCTTCTTTGTTTACAATTAGGGAAAGTTTCTTCGGCTCGTGATCCTGGCCATCGAGCTTGAATTTTACCTTCTTGAGGTTGAGGACGATGTCGGTCACGTCTTCGACCACGCCCGGAAGGGTGGCGAATTCATGTTGCGCGCCCGTGATTTTTGCTGCAGTGATGGCAGCGCCTTCCAAAGAGGAAAGCAGGACGCGCCGGAGGGAATTCCCTACGGTGTGCCCATAACCGGCCTCAAATGGCTCGGCGGTGAATTTGGCGTAAGTATCTGTGGCTGAGCTCTCGTCTTTGGTGAGAGCTTTCGGCATCTCAAAACGACCGTAACGGATTGGCATGTTTGTTAGTTAGCGATTAAAACGAATAAGTGATTCAGTGATTTTGCCGGAGACAAATCCCCTGATCATTAAATCGCCAAATCGCTAAGTTCCTTCGTTCACCGGGTTCCCCCTGGCGAGTGCGGTTTCACGTCCAGCGACGGAGACCCAGGGACCAACGGCGTAATTACAAAACTCGCTGCGGAGCGTGCAATTAAAACCAAATCTGCGATTTTGCAAGCGGACACTTGGTAGGGCGCGACCGCCGGGCGCGCCGATTCCCGTGTCAGAGGCCGCCCTCCGCAAGCAGGATCTCTACTACTTAGCCTTCGACGATTTCGTCCGGCAACTCATTTGCGTTTGCCGATGTTCTCGGAAAATGTGTCGCCAGCACCCTGCCGACTTCGTTAATCGCTTCTGTCAGCGCGTGGCTGAATTTTTCATTCTGAAAATGAACCCGCATTCCATCCACAACCTGCTGCCAGAATTGTTCGCCGCATTTCTCGTGAATCGCTTTGTCGCCGACAACGGCGAATTTGTGGGCCCTCGGCGCTACGAAAATAAGGACGGCGTTGCGCTCGCGGGTCTTGTACATTGCGAGACGCTGAAATTTCTTCTGCGCAACCATCACCGGATCGGTCTCCAATGTGCCGCGCTGAATATAAACGCGAATCTCGCCGGAGGTTTTCGATTCCGCTTCACGAATTGCGCTCACAATTCGTTCATGCTCAAGCCTGCTGAGAAACTCTCTGGTTCGCATTTTGCTACCAACTCGATCCTGCGCCTCCGCCGCCGAAACTCCCGCCTCCACCGCCGAACCCGCTAAATCCGCCGCCACCTCCACCTCCCGAAGACCAACCGCCACCGCTGCCACCCCCCGGAAAGAATATCGGACCGCCACCGCGGGACGAATAGCCCCACCCGCCAAGGCGCCGCAGCATTCTCGAAATGACGATCAACGCGATCAGAAAAATGATGAAGAACCAGATACTCGAAGCGCCACCACCTCGATGTTCTTCCGCAACGGTCTTTCCCGAGCCCTTGTACTCGCCGCGAATCGCCTTGAAGATTGAATCGATTCCGATCGCGATCCCGCCTTCGTAATCGCCATTGCGAAAACGCGGCTTGATCTTGTATTCGGTAATATCGAACGCAGTTATGTCGGGTAGCGCCCCTTCCAAACCGTAACCGACCTGGATAAACATTTTGCGGTCTTGAACGAACACAAAAAGGACTACGCCGTTGCGACGTTCCTTTTGGCCAACGCCCCATGCCTGGGCGACACGCTGTGTGTAATCTGCGATATCGGAGTCGCTCTGCATCTTCGGAAAGATCACGACCACCACCTGGTCCGACGTTTCGCGCTCAAATCGTGCAAGCTCTTCATTGACACGCAGCGCCGTGGATTTGGAGACGACGCCAGCGTAATCATTGAAATACCCATCCGGTTTCGGTGGAATGACTTCCGCGGCCTGGGACTTTGTCACCAGCAATGCAAAGAATGTTGCGACCAACACAGCGACTTGTTTGGTGCGCAAGATCTGTAGTGGCAGCCGTGTCGGCCGCCGGATTGCGGGCCGCCCGCCCGCTACTACCGCAAGATTGAGAATCACCTTATGGCGACGCAGCAGTCGCTGGCGTAGGCGCCGGACCCTGATTCAAATTCGCGCCCGGCGTCGGCGCAGGACCAAAATTAAATTGCACAGGAGGCGGTTTCTCCGCGCCCGCTTGCGCTGTGAAAAATGGTCGCGGCGGAAAACCGAGCATTCCCGCAATTAAGTTTGTCGGAAAACTGCGCACCGCCACGTTGTAGTTTTGCACCGCAGTGTTGAAGTTACCGCGTTCGACAGAGATTCGGTTCTCTGTTCCTTCCAGCTGCGCCTGCAGACCCAGAAAATTCTGATTAGCTTTTAACTCTGGATACCGCTCCACGACCACCAACAGGCGTGAAAGCGCGTTACTCAACTGTCCTTGTGCGGCCTGGAATTGCTCAAGTTGCGCCGCATCGGCAGGCGCTTTGTTTGGATCAAGCTGCACACGACCAACGCTGGCACGCGCGTTCGTTACTTCAGTAAGGGTCGATTTCTCGAAATTCGCCGCGCCGGAAACGGTGTTTACGAGATTTGGAATCAAATCTGCGCGCCGCTGATAAACGTTTTGCACCTGCGCCCAACTTTGATCGACGGTCTGCTGCAAACGGACGAGACGGTTATAACTGCCGCCCAGCGCCAGGGCCGCAATAACGACAATGAAAAGGAGGATTGCGAGTAGCACCCCGCAACCCATTGTGAATTTGCTCATAAGGAGTATCGACGATCGTTAACGACTATTTCTTTAAGACTGGAGTTATTTGTGATGCGACCACCTTCCATACGCCATGCTGTTTCATAAATGTATCCGTCCCGACAAATTTCCCGCCAAGAAAAGATTTTGTTCTCCCTCGTGGGCCCAATCGTACCCTGGTGAGCTATCACCTTTGACGCGCGCTTCTGCCCAGTCGTGCTGGATCTTAGTGAGCGCCTGCTCGTCCTCCGAGTTTTGTTTCATCAACGTCTGATCGTTTGCCAGACAGACAAGTAAGTCAATCCTACATATGGGTTACCGGCTGCGGCCAAGCAACAGCCGCAAGAAATGCGCATCAGAAAATTTCGCGCTTGATCCTTGCCGCACGATGATGGCCTCCAGCGACGGGATAACAAACAGCCGTTGATAGCCTGAGCCAAGGGCCACTACCATGTCTGCAGGCGCATCCCTGCAAATACAAACATTGCTCCATTGCGCGTTCTGCCATTGTAAGTTGAGCATTCGTTCCATGTCTGCCTCGCGCCCGTTCGACGCTTGCTCGTTTAACCAAAATGTGAGGCCGTACGACGGGTTTGCCTGCGAACCAGCGAATGCCTCTCGCAAAATAGCTGCTGGAACAATTTGTCGCCCGTGATAACTACCGTGCCCCAGAACGAGCTCGCCCAGTCGCGCCCATTCCCGCGCAGTCAGCTCAAATCCTGTCGCGGGCAGCGGATTGCCGCGAGCGTCTTTTTTGTAATTGAGCCTGCCCAGTCCAAGCCGGTTGGACACACGTCCTTCGAAGTAGTTGATTACGTCGCGCCCTCTTAGTTTTCGGCGCAGCAGCTCGGAAAAGATTTGCAGATGGCTCGGGCCATAAATAAAAGCCGATCCGGGTTCGGCGACGACCGACAGTCGAATTGCCATGGCATTGCGATCTCGGATCGAAGCGCGTTGAAGACGCGAAGCGCCTTCAATCCCATCGGTCTGGCTGAGCAATTCCCGAATCGTGATCTGCGATTTGCGCGGGTCGCTCTTCCATTCCGTGATCGTATCCGAAACAGGATCGTCAAGCTTGATCAATCCGTCGCGCGCCGCAGCGAGCGCGGCGATCCCCCAGAAGCTTTTTGTTCCGCTGAAGATTGGCCACCTTCCGCGCGCCGACCCGCCATTGTCGTAATGCTCAAAAATCGTTCGGCCATTTTGTATGACCAGCATGGAAACACCGCGTTTGCTCTCAGAATATTTTGCGGCGCGCGCGCAATCGGCGGCCTGGATTTCGGCTCGTGCAGAAGTCGATGATACAGCAAGCGCGATCGCGAAATAGATTGGGTAGTGCATGCGTCGCGTCCGCCCGCCGTACGGCGGGACGGATTCGCCGTGGCGAACCTGCTGGCGAGCGCGTCCTCGCGATCGCGAACTTCGCTGCGGTGCTGTACTACTCACACGGTGTTGCTTTAAGAAAAGATTGTTTCGGCACGACGCCGAAACCAAGTCGACGCGACGACCGCTACCCAGAATCTGCAGTTTCGGAGGACGTCGAGGTAGCAGTTTCAGCCGTTGACTGCGGTGCCTTCGGCAAATGGCGGGTACGCAACTCTTCCACATTCGGCAATTCGTCCAGATTCCGCAGCCCAAAATGATCCAGGAAAAATTGCGTAGTTTCGTAAAGAAGCGGACGTCCGGGGATTTCGGCGCGCCCAGCGATTTTAACCAGCCCGCGCTCCATTAATGTTTGCAGCACACCGTCGATGTTTACGCCGCGAACTGCTTCGACATCGGCGCGCGTGATAGGCTGGCGATAGGCAATGATCGCGAGCGTCTCGAGCGCAGGCGCACTCAAACGCGCCGGTTTTGGCGCCGGAAAAAGCTGGCGCACCCACTGCGCGTATTTCGGGTCGCTAGCCAGCTGCCAGCCCTCCGCCTTTTCGTTAAGCTGAAATGCCCGCTGTTGTTCGATATTCTCGATTTTCAGTTGCTCCAGTGCGGCGGCAACCTCTGCTTCGCGCACCCGCGCAAACTCGTTAGGCGAAAATTCATCCTCGGCGCCGGCCCCCTTGATAGCTTCCGTCAGTTCACGGACTGAAAGCGGTTTCTGTGCGCTAAATAGAAGCGCTTCAATTACTCGGGATAAAGTCATAACACACCATGTGTCATCCTGAGCGAAGCGAAGGACCCCCCGCTCGAAGCTTTCGACACACAGATTTCATTGCGTGATCCATCACCATTTGTGAGGTCCCTCACTTCGTTCGGGATGACAGCGCGTTCAAACATTGGGTTCAATCGGCTCCGATCGCACTTTGTATCGCATCGGCGATTCGGTCTGCTTGTTTGTCGATCTTATCGAGCTCGCGTCCTTCAATCAGCAAACGAATTTTGGGCTCGGTACCCGAATAGCGCAGGAGCACGCGGCCTTTGCCGGAGAGCTCTTTCTCAGCTTCGCTTACCAGCTTCATCACCGTGTTCAACTCGGCCAGAGGACGCTTTTCTTTCACGATCAAATTGCGTTGGGCCTGCGGATATTTTTCCAAACACGCCTTCAATTTACTTAACGGTTGACCGCTCTTGTGCATGATGCACAGAATCTGGAGCGCGCTGATGATGCCGTCGCCGGTAGTGGTGAAATCGCGGAAGATGACGTGTCCGCTTTGTTCGCCGCCGAGATTGAGTTTTTTCTGCGTCATCTCTTCAATCACATAGCGATCGCCGACTTTCGTCCGCACTACTTTTCCGCCCTTGGCGGCGAGTGTCTCATCAAGGCCAAAATTGCTCATGACGGTGGCAACGACCGTATTTTGCTCTAGTCGGCCAGCGCTTAAAAGATCCAGGGCCGCAATGGCCAGGATCTCGTCGCCGTCAACAATATCGCCATTTTCGTCGCACAACAGGACGCGATCCGCATCGCCGTCATGGCTAATGCCAACGTCCGCGCCGCTCATCTTCACGATTCGCTGGATTTCCTCCGGATGAATACTGCCGCAGCCATCGTTAATGTTAATACCGTTTGGCTGGCTGTGTGCCACGGCAACGTCCGCGCCAAGTTCGCGCAGAACACATGGCGTCGATTTGTAAGCGGCGCCATTCGCGACGTCCACAGCAACTCGCATTTCCTCGAGTGACATTCCACGCGGAAAACTCGCCTTGGCGAATTCAACGTAGCGACCAAGCGCATCATCGATCCGAGTCGCGCGTCCGATGTTGTTGGCGGTTGGCCGGATCGAATCGATTTCGCCGGTAAAAACGAGCTGCTCGATTTTCTCCTCAATCTGATCATCCAGCTTGTAACCGTCGTGCCGGAAAAATTTGATGCCGTTATCCTGATAAGGATTATGCGAAGCCGAAAGGACGATGCCGGCGTCGGCGCGCAGCGATCGCGTGATGTAAGCCACACCGGGCGTAGGCAACGGTCCGATGACAAGGACATCGACTCCGAGTGAAGTGATCCCGGCTACCAGCGCGTTTTCGAGCATGTAACCCGAAAGCCGCGTGTCTTTGCCAAGCACGATCTTGGGCCGTGCACCCGCTGGAGTCTTGCGCGGATTTAGCTGTGTGAAAACATACGCGGCCGCGCGCCCCAATTTCAGCGCGGTCTCCGCAGTGACAGGTTCGACGTTCGCGACACCGCGCACCCCATCTGTTCCAAAAATCTTCTTCTTTTCGGCCACGACGTAATTGAAACGCTCGAATGCTAATTCGTAAACGGCAAAATTTCCTCAACAACAGCTCGCCGTGCATCGCCGATAACGCTGGGATTGGTTGCCACGCTTGGGCGCCGGGATACATTCCGGCGTGGAAATCTGAGAGTTGATCTCCACGGAATGACGCCAAAAGACCAGGAGCGACCTGTAGTCGGCGGTGAGGACAGCGGCTCCGCCAACAATGTTGCAGCCAGCGATGCAAATGCTGAGCCCCGCGACGAAAAGGAAGCTCCCGCACTGCGGTTGCTCGGAAAGTTCGGCGATTACGAATTGCTGGAGGAAATCGGTCGTGGCGGTCAGGGCGTGGTATTCCGCGCCTGGCAGAGAAGTCTCAACCGCACAGTCGCGGTAAAGATCATTGGCATTGGTCAGTTGACGACTACCGCGCACTTGAAACGCCTTCGCCGGGAAGCGGAAGCGGCAGCGAAACTAAATCACCCGGGGATCGTTCCGATCTACGAAGTCGGTGAGCGCGATGGCACGTATTACTTCAGCATGAGGTTTGTCGAAGGAGATTGCCTCGACGAAGCAATCAGTCGCGGCTCGATATCCGTCCGGGAGGCAGCAGAGCTGATCGTGAAAGTCGCGCGCACCGTGCACTACGCACATGAACACGGCATTCTGCACCGAGACATCAAGCCGGGAAACATTCTGTTGGACGCAAACGGCGAACCACACCTGACCGATTTTGGTCTGGCCCGACTAGTCGAACACGGAAGCACGGTCACGGGCTCACTGGAAGTAATGGGCACGCCCAGTTACATGGCGCCGGAACAAGCGGTAGGTAACAACGCGGGCGTCAACAGGGCGACAGATGTCTATGGATTGGGCGCGGTCCTGTACGAACTGCTCACCGGCCATCCGCCTTTTGCCGGGGGAACAACCTACGAAACGATCCACCTGCTGCTGGATTCCGAGCCGCGGCAACCGCGTCTGTGGAACCGGAAAATCGATCGCGACCTTTCCGCTGTTTGCCTGAAGTGTCTGGAGAAAAATCCGCGGTACCGTTACTCATCGGCGCTCGAACTGGCCGAAGACCTTGAACGTTGGCTATGGCACGAACCAATCCGCGCGAAGCGCAGTGGATTCTTCACACATGCTCGAAAGTGGGTGCAACGGAATCCTACGATTGCTTCCCTTATCACGTTGTCGATTGTTCTCGCGGCAGGTTTAGGGGTGATGACCTGGGACCGTGAATCAGTCCGCAGAATCCCCGCAGGAATCGCCGTGCTTCCATTTGAAAATTTAAGCGACAACAAAGAGGACGCGTTTTTTGCGGACGGCGTCCAGGACGACATTTTGACCAAGCTTGCGAAAATCGCCGATCTCAAAGTGATCAGCCGTACCAGCGTCATGGGATATCGCGGCAAGCGGGATTTGCGTCAGATCGGGCGCGCGCTTGGCGTTTCACATGTGGTGGAAGGAACCGCGCGACGTTTTAGCGGTAGGGTGCGCGTAAACGCGCAGTTGGTGGACACTCGCACCGACGTCGGGGTGTGGGCGGACGAATACGAGCGAGACCTCAACGAGGCATTCGCGATTCCGAGCGAGATCGCGCAAAAAGTCGCAGAGGAACTGCACGCGAAAATTTCAACTGCTGAGAAAGCCGCAATTCAACAGCCGCCAACGAACGACCTTGCTGCCTATGATCTTTATGTTCGTGCCCACAACCTTCTTCTGACAAGTTTCAGCAGCGCTGCCCGCCCGAAATTGCTCCAGGCAGCTGATTTGCTTAACCAAGCGGTTGCGCGTGACCCATTATTTTTCCAAGCGTATTGCCAGCTCGCTCACACTCACGGCCTGTTGTACTTGCTTGGAGTCGACCATACCCCTGGACGATTGGCATCGATGGAAGCGGCGGTTCAAGCGGCATTTCGCATTCGTCCCGACGCAGGCGAAGCGGACCTGGCACGTGCAGAAAACCTTTATTTTGGGTACCTCGATTATGACGGCGCCTTAGCTGAACTGGAACTTGCACGCCGAAGTCTGCCAAACAATTCCCAAGTATTCGCGGTGCAGGGTTACATACAGAGGCGCCAGGGGCGTTGGGAAGAATCCACACGAAACCTGGAACGCGCCATTGATCTCGACCCGCGCAACTTTTACATGCTGCAGCAGATTGCCATCAGTTACGGACTTCTGAAGCGTTATGCTGACGAAATGTCCGTGCTGCGCCGGGCATTGGCTATCGAGCCGGATGATGTCAATACGACAGTAGCACTCGCTGCGGTTCAATTTCATTCGAAAGCCGATACCCGGCCGTTACATCAAACAATCGATTCCATTCGAGCTACAAATCCAAGAGCGCTGCCGAATGTCGCGAATGACTGGCTAAGCTGTGCGCTTGCCGAGCGGGACGTTGCCGAAGCAACCAATGCGTTAAATTCATTTGGCGAAACACCGCTGACTGATTATGTAGTTCACGCAAATCGTCCGCTCATCGAAGGCGTTCTCGCTCGTCTGACGAAAGACGAAGACAAAGCCCGCGCCGCATTCACCGCAGCGCGCACGCTTCAAGAAAGAGCAGTTCAAGACGAACCCGACTACGGCCCGCCGCTATGCGTGCTTGGCTTGATCGACGCCGCTCTTGGACGCAAAGAGGAAGCACTACGCGAAGGTCGCCGCGCGGTTGAGCTTCTCCCCGTAGAAAAAGATGCTATTAACGGTCCGCTCATGATCAAATATCTGGCGATGATCGCCGCGTGGGCTGGTGACAAAGATCTCGCCTGCGAGCAGCTCGCTATCGCTGTCCAGCCCCCTAGCACGGTGAGTTATGGTCAATTGAAGCTGGAGCCCGATTGGGATCCACTGCGCGGCGATCCCCGGTTCGAAAAAATCGTCGCCTCTCTCGCGCCCAAATAAATCAGGCATCGATTGTGCGGATAACTACGAACGCCGCGCCACGCTGGAAGTGCGTCGGTTGTGACACCCCGAAACGCTGCCCGCCATCATCCTTGATTTCCGCTTCCAGTCTCAGCGGCGTTCATTTCGTTAATTTTTCGATGCAGTGTGCGGCGGCTGATGCCGAGCTTTTTGGCTGCGGCGGTCACGTTGCCATTCGTGGCTGCAAGCGCCTGGGCGATCAATTTCTTTTCTGTCTCGTGCAGATCGAGCGGACTTGTCTTTTGCCCGAAAGCTTGAGCTGAAACTCCATCCGGCAATTTTGCGCTGGCTGCCTGTCGCACAGCCATCGGCAAGTCGCGCAATGTGATCTTTGGCCCGGTGGCCATCACGACGCCGTGTTCGATCGCAGTGCGGAGCTCGCGAACGTTGCCCGGCCAGTTGTAAGCGAGGAGCGCGTCCACCGCGTCAGATGCAAGATCGACAAGAGGCTTGTCGTTTGTCTTGCAGAAGTGGCGCAAGAATCCGCGGACCAGAATCGGGATATCTTCCTTTCGTTCGCGCAACGGCGGCATCGTAACGCGTACCACGTTGAGGCGGAAATAAAGATCATCGCGGAATTTTCCTTCGCGCACCAACTGTTCGAGATTTTTGTTCGTAGCCGCAATTATCCGGACATCTGCGTGCAACGTTTGATTGCCGCCAACTCGCTCAAATGCGCGGTCCTCGCCCATGACTCGCAGTAATTTCACCTGGATGCTCGGGTCGATCTCGGTCACTTCATCGAGGAAAATCGTGCCACCGTTGGCCTGTTCGAACCGGCCGATGCGCCGTTCGTATGCGCCTGTGAACGCGCCTTTCTCGTGACCGAATAACTCGCTCTCCAGAAGTTGCGGAGAAAGCGCCGCGCAATGCACTGCTACAAATTTCGCTTTGTTGCGCCGGCTCAAATTATGAATGGCGTGTGCAGCCAATTCCTTGCCTGTCCCGCTTCCGCCTTCGATCAACACATTGGCTGACGAGGGCGCAACCTGCCGAATCGTGTCGAGCACTTCATGCAACGCTGCCGAGTCGCCCCAGATGTTCTCGAGGCCGTAACGTTCATCCACTTGTTCCCGAAGTGCGCGATTTTCCTGCTCGAGCTTGCGGCCTTGCACGGCGCGCGCAATCAGCAACTCGACCTTGTCGAGATTGAGCGGCTTCGTGACAAAATCGTAGGCGCCGCGTTTCATCGCTTCCACTGCGACATCGACCGACCCGTAGGCCGTCATCATGATACAGACAGGCGGGCGCGGCATTTTCAACGCGCGATCGATCAGGGTCATTCCATCTTCGCTGCCGAGACGCAGGTCGGTGAGAAGCACATCAATCTGCTCGCGATCCAGCACGTTGATCGCGCCTGCAATATCCGGAGCCACATACACATCGTAATCGTTCTCAAGCAGACTTCGCAGCCCGTCACGAGTGTGCTTCTCGTCGTCAACAATGAGGACGGTGGGCTGTAGGTTCATTGGCGATGGTAGATCCTAGCTGCTAGATGCTAGATGCTAGATTTTTGTACAGTATCAAGAATCTAGCATCCAGTATCTGTGGCGCTTGTGATAGAAGAGTGTATCCTCGCCGATGCACCAGCGAATTTTCCAAGGTGTAATGTCCATTTTTCTCGCTGGTTGCCCAATCGCTTTCGCTGCTGAAGAATCCATTAGCACGGACGATTACTGGAAACTGTCCGCTCAAGAAAAAGACGTTGCGATCTACAGCCGCCTGCGTCCGGGTTCGCCGCTCAAGGAGTTCAAAGCTGTCGGCCCGATTGACGCGCCCACCCATGCCGTCTGCGCAGTGATCGACGATTTCCAGAACTATCCAAAGTTCATGCCGTACACGACCGAGTGCCGACTTATCAGACGAGACGGCGATTCGATCGTTGGATATCAACGGCTTTCGCCAAAAGTTTGTGCGGACCGCGATTACACATTGCGCGTCTGGAAGAAATCATGGCCCACCGCTGATGGTTTAGTTTGCACAAGTCATTGGTCCCCTGCGAATGAACTCGGGCCGCCTGAAAAGAAAGGCGTCGTGCGCGTAAAAATTTGCGAGGGCAAATGGCTGCTTGAGCCCGATGGCGCAATCAAAACTCGCGCCACGTATTTCATCTACACCGACACCGGTGGTTTTATCCCGTCTTTCATTGCCAATCGTATTAGCATGACGGGGATCACGAAGCTCTTCGCAGCTGTCCGCACGCAGGTTAAGGATCCAAAGTATGCTGTTGCGACGCCTGGCGGTGCACGACCGTCAGCTGGAGAAACAAGCGATGGCAAAAATGAGCAAGCACGAATCACGACTAACGAGAAAAGCAAGAAACCCGAATGACGAATAACTCGAAAACGAGCGTGATTCGCGATTCGAAAATCGTGACCCGACGTTACGGTGTAACGATTTAACGGATCACTTCGGTGATTCGCTTTTCGCCATTTCTGTTAAGTTTCGCGCGATGAAAACCAATCGTTTCCTGTTTGTAATTTGCACCATTAGTGCGCTGGCGTTGTTCGGTCTGCCCGCTGCCGAACCTGCAGCTGAAACGCCGAAGAAACCTGTTTCAACCAAGTATCAGGGAGTGACTGTGGAAGATCCGTATCAATGGCTCGAAAAAGATGATGAGCCGGAGGTGAAAGCCTGGTCGGACGCACAGAATCAGCGGGCCAGGCAATATCTCGATCAGTTGCCAGATCGGGCGGCCATCGAAAAGCAATTAACGGAGTGGTACGCAAAAACTTCGCCCAGTTATTCCTCGCTTGTTGCACGACCCGGACTGTTGTTCGTGATGAAATTCCAGCCACCAAAGCAACAACCGTTGCTGGTCACGCTCACGTCGGTTGACGATCTCAAATCTGAGAAAGTCGTGCTTGATCCGAACGTGCTGGACGCCAAAGGCACGACCGCGATCGATTGGTTTGTTCCGTCATGGGACGGCAAATATGTCGGGGTGTCGCTTTCCAAAGGTGGAAGTGAAGACGGCATTCTTCACTTTTACGAGACCGCCACTGGCAAAGCGCTGCCGGACACGATTGCCCGCGTCCAGTATCCGACGGCGGGCGGCAGTGGAGCATGGAACGCCGACGGCACCGGGGTTTATTACACACGGTTTCCCAGAAAAGGTGAGCGGCCCGAAGCTGACCTGAACTTTTATCAGCAGATCTATTTTCACAAGCTCGGCACGCCCGACATCGAGGATACGTACGCCATCGGAAAAGACTTTCCGCGAATCGCAGAGATCGTTTTAGACGGTTCACGCGACGGCCGATACATTCTCGCCTCGGTCGCGAATGGCGATGGCGGCGATTTTGCGCATTACCTGCTCGGGCCAGAAGGATCCGCCTCAGGCGGATGGAAGCAGATCACAAAATACAGCGATCAAGTCAAGGCCGCCCGCCTTGGACGCGATAACGCCCTCTATCTTCTTTCGCGTAACGCCGCGCCACGCGGAAAAGTTCTCCGTCTGCCGCTCGAGACGCCGGAATTAAGCAAAGCCGTTGAGATCGTTCCAACCGGCGAACCGGTCATTCAACAAATGGTGCCCACAGCCGAAGCCTTGTTCGTTGGTGATTTGCTTGGTGGTCCATCTCAAATTCGCCGCTTCGGCCTGGACGGCAAAGGGGAAACAATCATCCCGATTCCAAAAATATCTGCTGTGCAGGAAATGGTCGCTCTTGAGGACGGGGCTCTTCTCTTTCGCGACCAAAGCTATACCGAACCGGCAGCCTGGTTCCATTGTCCGAAGGAAAAAAACGAGCCTGTGAAAACGGCGCTGCGCAGCACGTCGCCAGTCTCATTTGCCGATATCGAAGTGACGCGCGAGTTCGCACCCTCAAAGGACGGCACGAAAATTCCGCTCAACATCATTTTCCGGAAAGGAATGAAACGGAACGGAGAGAACCCGACATTGCTTTATGCCTATGGTGGCTATGGAATCAGCATGTCTCCGAATTTTGAATTTACGCGCCGGCTTTGGTTTGATCAGGGCGGCGTGTATGTGGTGGCGAATATTCGAGGCGGCGGCGAGTTCGGTGAAGACTGGCACAAGGCCGGCAATCTCACGAAAAAGCAAAACGTGTTCGACGACTTCGCTGCTGCGGCGGAATATTTGATTAAAGAAAAATACACGCGCCCTGAAAAACTTGCGATCCAGGGAGGAAGCAATGGCGGCCTCCTGATGGGTGCAATGATTACCCAGCACCCCGATTTGATGCGGGCTGTCATGTCCCAGGTAGGAATTTACGATATGCTCCGCGTCGAGCTTGCGCCAAACGGCGCGTTCAACGTGACCGAATTTGGTACGGTAAAAGACCTGGAACAATTCAAGGCGCTTTATGCGTACTCGCCATACCATCACGTTGTCGACGGAACGAAGTATCCTTCCATTCTGATGATGACCGGCGCGAACGACGGGCGAGTTGCGCCATATCATTCGCGCAAAATGGTCGCTCGCCTGGATGAAGCGAACAAATCTCAGAATCCGATTCTATTGCGTACGAGCTCCAGCGCAGGTCACGGCATTGGCACCGCCCTAAACGAGCGCATCAAACAATTGGCCGACATTTACGCATTTCTGTTTGCGCAATTGGGAATGAGAGGCAAGGCCGAGTAATCCGTTAAAAGGGTAGAAAAGTTACAAAGGGCGTTTTCCTAACTTGTAACGATATAACTTTGTAACCTTGAACCCTTGCGAAGAAAACTGCTGATCTATTCGGCGGCGGTTGCGGTTTTTTTTCTGATCGCAGCCGCGATAGGCGTAGTCGTCTTTTATAGCCCCCTATTGACCCATTACGTCGAGAGCGACGCTTTCCGCGCAGCGATGGAACATGAGACGGCGAAAGGCTTGCATTTCCCTCAGTGCCGCTACTCGCCGATCCGACGGATCAGCGCGTTCACTGCGCAAACAGAGAGTTTTGAGGCACGAAATGGAGAGAAAGCGATGAAGTCGCTCGATGCTCATGGCATCACCGCGACGTTTGATCCGTTGGGCGCCTTTGTGCGGCAGTGGAGGTTCGCCGAGGTGCGTGTGCAATCAGGTGACGTCGAGATCCAGATCTACAAAGCGCATCCCGCAGCAGTGGCACCCAAGCCATGGTTCGCCATTCTTTTGCCAAACAGGGTGTATTTGAAGAGGATCGAAACGTCACGGGCCAACATAACCTGGCGATTTCGCGGCGAGCGGGCCGGATTTTTCGGAACACAACTGCTGATCATGCCTCACGGTCTCGATTTTGAATACTCTGCTACCGGCGGAAGACTGAAGATGGCTTTGCTTCCCGATCTCGATCTTCGCCGCGCGCATCTTCTCATCACCAAGACGCTCCTTACGATTTACGATATCGACCTGGCATCAAATTCGGTCAGCGGCGAAAGCATTCGCGTCCAGGCAAACGCCGGCATCGGCCAGGAGAAGAGCGTCGATTTGCGAGCAAACTTCAATCAGGTCCCAATTAGCTCCTGGCTACCTGCTGAATGGAAAGAGCATTTGGCCGGCAGCGCATTCGGCGATCTTCATTGGGCTGGAAAAGATCCGAAGTTAGAAAGCTCTTCCGGCAAAGGTTCGTTAGCGATCAATGATGGACGAATCGAAAACCTTCCCGTTCTGGAAAAGCTCGCAGAGCTGGCACAGAAGAAATCATTCGAACATTTGGCGCTCAGTGATTGTTCGCTCAACTTTGAATGGAAATATCCGACGATTGATATCGAGAACATTGCGATCGAAGAAAAAGGAAAATTCCGGATCGAGGGAGAAATCTCGATCGAGCAACGTCGCTTGCGCGGCACGATCAGACTCGGCCTTACCCGAGAATATCTCGATTGGCTGCCGAATCCTGAAGAAGTCTTTAGTCGCAAGCAGGGCGGATATCTATGGACTAATGTGCGTCTGTCCGGAACGATTGACGATCCCGGGCAGGATCTGAGTCCGCGCATTATCGAACTGTTCAAGCAATCGCCCGGAGCCTACCTCCGACTCCTCTTCCGTCAGTTCGAAGAGTGGTTCAAAAAAGGATTTGGCGACGATTAACAGCGTCTTGCGCACATTCAAGGAGTAACAGCCTCTTGAAGTGACATTTTGCCTTCTCCCGCTTCCAACATTCGAATGCGCTTCTCGATGTACGGCAATCGAATCGTAAGCGTGAGACCTTTGTCCTGGCCGCTCTCGATGGAAAGTTCCCCGCCATGCTCGCGCACAATGCGACGGACGATTAACAACCCGAGGCCAGTGCCAGACGGCTTGGTTGTGAAATAAGGCTCGAACACCCGGCTCAAGTTTTCTGCCGACATGCCGCCGCCAGTGTCAGTGAAACTGACGATTACGTAGGTGTCGTCCAAGTCGGTGCGAATGCGCAGGGTGCCATGGCGCCTCATGGCTTCAAGGCTGTTTTTGATCACGTTATAAAATGCCTGCTTCATCTGCTCACGATCTAGTTGAAGCAAAGGCAGGTCCGCGCGTAGCTCCTGTTCGACGACCATGTCACGGTCTTGAATTTCGGGAGTGAAAAAACGCACTGCTTCCTCAACAATCGTGTTCACATTTTCCGGATGGAGCCGCGGATGCGACGGCCGGATCGCCCGCAAAAATTGCGTGACAATGGAATCGAGCCGGCGGACTTCGGAATGGGCGACGTCAATAGATTGTTGAAGTTCTGCCTTTGCATCGTGGTCCAGTTCTTGAGCTTTGCGCTCCATCAATTGTAAATGGATATGCAGCGAGTTGAGGGGATTGCCAATTTCGTGCGCCACGCTTGCCGCCAGCAACGTAAGCGCATTCAAGCGCTCTGACTCGATCGCTTGTTGGGCTGTGCGCCGGCTCTCGGTAATGTCGCGCAGGATCATGACGTGTCCGACCTGCCCCGCTATTGAAGCCGGGATCGTTGACCCCGGCCTGCCGCGAGCATCACGTTTGGGTTCAACACGACCGGAGTCAACGACTCCGGCCACGGCTTCGCGATGTTCGATCATCAAAGGTACGATGTAAAAATTGATGAAGCGATTTTCCGGATAAAAAATCTCCATGTCACGACTGAGCGGTTCGCCGCTCTGGGTCAGCGATCCCCAATCGAGGCCACGAACACGTTCGTCGAGGCGGTTTCCGATGGCGTCTGCCGCTTCCAATCCAAACAATTTGCAGGCCGCGTCGTTCAAATAAGTGACCCGACCCTTTGAATCGGTCACAATGATGCCTTCATGGATCGCATTGAAAACGGTTTCCAGAAAACCTTTTTCCTGGGCCAGGCGCAGGAAATAATTTTGAACGTCTTCTGGTCCAATGCGCCCAAGTCGCTCGATGAGCTTCTCAAGAAAACCGGCCTTCATAATGTACGCCGCAGCGTCGAGTATTAAGAAAGTTAGACCGATACAACGGGAAGGTTCTTCGTCGGTTTAACCTCGAAAGCTTTCGCGACCAGGCGATTCAACCAATTCAATTTTCTCCTGCAACGGCCGCACTTCAACCGTCAGCATTTCCACGCGCAGATAATTCAATACCACCGGCGCCAGGATCAAACCGGGGATTCCCATGAGCCGCTCGCCAATGATGAGCGCGATCAAGGTTAGCCAAACCGGGTTCCGAATCCGGTCTCCGATGATTTTGCTGTTTAGAAAATATTCCAGCTTGTGGATCGCCACCAGAAACACCAGAGCCCCAATCGCTAGCTTCAAGGAAACCGTTAAAGAGACGAAGACGATGATCGTATTACTGATCAAGTTGCCGACAATCGGCACAAGACCACACAGAAAGGTGACCCCAATGAGCAATGGCGCATGTGGCATTCCAACCGCGATGAGGAACATCGCGGTCAACCCTGTGTTAATTAGTGATATCGTGATCTGCGCGCCCATGACCGTGGCGAAGCTGCGATAAAAATCGCGGAACCGCGTCGAAACTTCATCGCAGCAAATGGAGTAGAGATTGTTCTTCACGCGATGAGTGCCACGGTAAGGGTCGAGACCAGTTTTAATAAAGAGGCTCCCGGCTGCGACGATTCCTAGCACACAGAAAACCAGCACCGCCGACGCGCTTCTGGCAAAATTAGCGACGTTTCGCAGATAATTCGCTTCCTGTCCAAGCGCGTCGATGACCACCTGTCTCAGACTTTCAAAATCAGTGAACGGCAACTCGATCTGGCGCTTCTGCGCCCAGGCGCTGGCTGAGGGAATGGAAGTATCAGCAACGTCCGGCAATGCCAGAACGGCCGCACGAGTGAAAAAGACCGCTGCGGTGGCAATCCCGGCCACGACAACACCAAACAAAATCAAAGCCAGCCACTTTCTTTTTGTCAGAAAATAAAGCTGGCGTAATGCAAAGTAGGAAAACAGGACGACGAGCAGCGGCGCACCAAGGTGGAGAAGACCTGCAAGAATGATTGTGGCAGCGAGGACTACATAGGAAAGCCGCGTGGGGGTGATCATGGGTGGCTAGGTTCTTTAAATGTAGCGCAACCGTCCCTTTCGCCATAGGACGAATCCGCCGTGGCGGACTTGCACCGGGAAAATCGCAAGGCCTAACCGCGTCATCGATCAGCTGGGGTCGCCGACCCCAGCCACAGCTACGCGGCCTCGCCGGTTTCTTTTTCCGCGCGTTCTTTCAGCGCAGCTTTGCGCGAAAGTTTTACACGACCTTTGTCGTCAATGCCAATGCACTTGACCCAGATGATGTCGCCAACTTTGGCAACGTCTTCAGTCCGGTTCACGCGAAAATCCGCGAGCTCGGAAATGTGTACCAGCCCATCCCTGCCCGGGAAAACTTCGACGAACGCGCCGAACTCCTTCGTCGAGACTACGCGTCCCTGATACGTCTGCCCGATCTCGATTTCGCGCGTCATGCCACCGATAATTTCCTTCGCGCGCGCCATGCTCTCACCGCTGGTGGCATAAATGTGCACCGAGCCATCGTCCTCAATATTAATTTCAGCGCCGGTCTCCGCGACAATGCCCTTAATGGTCTTGCCACCAGGCCCGATGAGCGCCCCAATCTTCTCCGGGTTAATTTTGATCGTCTCGATCCGTGGTGCGTACTTCGACAACTCTGGCCGCGGTTTCTCCAGTGCGCCACCCATGATGCCGAGAATTTTCGTGCGCGCTTCTTTTGCGCGTTGAATCGCCTCTACAATGATATTGTGGCTGATACCAGGGAGCTTCAGATCCAGCTGAAAACCGGTGACGCCACCGTCGGTTCCGCAAAGCTTGAAATCCATATCTCCGAAATGATCCTCGGAGCCAATAATGTCAGTCAGCAACTCGTAGCGTTTTAATTGATGATCATCTCCAAAATCCGTGACCAGCCCGACAGAGATTCCAGCAACCGGCGTTTTCACCGGCACACCCGCATCCATGAGCGCCAGCGTTCCGGCGCACACGCTTGCCATGGAGGTCGAGCCATTTGATTCCATGATCTCGCTAGAGATCCGAATGGCGTAACGAAAATCATTTTCATTCGGCACAACTGGTTCCAGTGAGCGCTCCGCCAGAGCGCCATGGCCGATCTCGCGCCGACCGGGGCCGCCTGTCCGCCCCGTTTCGCCCACGCTAAACGGCGGAAAATTGTAGTGCAGAATGAACCGCTTCGATTGTTCGCCGCCGCCGTAAGCATCCAGCATCTGCGCTTCCTCGATCGGCGCCAGCGTTGCCAGAGCAACCGCCTGGGTTTCCCCGCGCTGGAAAATGGCCGAACCGTGTGCGCGCGGCAGAACGCTTACTTCGCAACTAATCGGTCGCAGGTCTTGGTAGCCGCGACCATCGACGCGTTTCTGTTTTTCCAGAATGCTGACGCGAAACGCCTTTTTTTGGACGTAATCGAATGCCTGCGAAATCGAAAAGGAGTCGGCCTCTGGATATTTTTCCAGGATGGCCGTCTTCACTTCCTCGCGCAACGCATCGACCGCCTTAGCGCGCGCTACTTTGCCTTCGGTGTAAAGCGCCCCTACGATCCTGTCGCCTGCGACGCGGTAAGCGATATCGAGCAACTCCTGGTTCACCTGGAGCAGCTGCGGATCGCGCTTGGACTTGCCCACCATCGCAGCCAATTCCTTTTGAACGCGAATCATCTCGCGCGCATGTCCGTGCGCAAACTCGAGCGCTTTAACAAACTCGGCTTCCGGCAGTTCCCTGGCCGAGCCTTCGATCATGATTACATCGTTTTCAGTGCCGACATAAACAAGATCGAGATCGCTCTCAGCGCGCTGCGTGTGCGTCGGGTTCGCGACCAATTCCCCGTTTACCCGGCCGACGCGCACCGCACCGATCGGGCTGGCAAACGGAATATCCGAAACGCATAGCGCAGCGGATGCGCCGTTCATCGCCAGAATGTCGGGATCATTTTCGCCGTCGGCGCTGAGTAAAATCGAGATGATTTGCGTGTCGTAAAAATACCCCTGTTGAAAGAGCGGCCGCAGCGGCCGATCGATCATACGCGAGGTGAGCGTTTCCTTTTCTGTGGGACGACCTTCGCGCTTGAAATAGCCGCCCGGAAATTTTCCAACTGCTGCCGCTTTTTCGCGATAATCAACCGTGAGCGGGAAATAATCCTGGCCTTCTTTGATTGTTGTGGCCGAGACGGCACTGGCAAGCACCATGGTGTCGCCGCACGTGACGACGACTGCGCCGTCGGCGAGTCTGGCGATTTTGCCGGTTTCGATTGAGATGGGAGTGGCCCCAATTTGGGCCGTGACCTTCTGTTGCATTTTACTTCTCCTGGATGTGCGATTCCAGGCCGGTCACCCTGACTGTAGGTTTTAAACCCGCACGATGATCGCTCGCCGCGGCGAGCTCCACGATCCGAAACTAAAACCTAAAATCCGAGGTGATTACTGCACCTGGAACTGCTGGTTATTTTCTGTTCTTAATTTAATTACGGCTTCGAGCAGTTCAAACAGTTGGACGCGAACGTGGGGTCCGCGTTATTTGCGCAAGTTCAGTTTGTCGATCAGTTTTTTATAACGATCGGCTTTTGTTTTGCTCAAATAATCGAGCAGGCTCCGGCGTTGCGCGACCATCTTAAGCAAGCCGCGACGCGAAGAATGATCTTTCTGGTTAGTCTTAAGGTGCTCAGTCAAATGCTCGATCCGGCGGGTGAGCAGTGCGACCTGCACATCCGCGCTGCCGGTATCTTTTTCATGCAGTTTGACCTCCTTAAGATCCAACGTTTGGTTGCCTTCTGCCATAACGAAGGCGCTAGTGTAGACGAAAACCGCATTTTGGCAACCATACGCAGAACCAGCGCGCCGGGCGCGGCATCTTCGTCATTCGTATGCCGCATCTGTTTCGCGTTTGCCATCGTACCACAAACGCAGTCTCGCTCGCGACCGCACCATGCGGGGCCCGCCCAGGATCATAATAAAGAGTGTGCCAAGAATTTCTTTGGCTGGATACATGCGCAACTTCCGGCCAGACGTGAGAACGGGTTCCCGCAGTACCTTGAACCGGCCAAGTTTCCTTAGCGCGAGGCTAAAATAAACTTCTTCCCCGGCAAAGTATTGCTCATCGAAACCGCCAGTTGCCTCGAAATTGCGTCGTGTGGTGAAAAGAAATGCGCCCGCGCCGAGATTGAGGCCAAAATAGAGGGTGCAAAACGCGCGTAAGAAAATGCGGCTCCAGAGCGGGATAAATCCATCCATCACTCCGCGCGCGCTGCCGCCAGCGTAACCCGCTCCCAGAGCGGCCATCGCTTTGGTAACGTGAGTCCGGTTGATCCGCGTATCGGCGTCAACGAAAAACAGGTATTCACCGCATGCAGCGCGGGCTCCGGCGTTTCGGGCGGCTGCGATTTGGCGTCGATGGATCGAAACGACTCGGGCGCCAGCTTGCTCGGCGATTTCTGGCGTCGCATCCGTCGATGCATCATCAACTACGATTATTTCGAAGGGTTGAGACAGGCCAGAAGTCGCAGCACAAATCGCTGCGAGCGTAGAGGAAAGCTCCAGCTCCTCATTATAGGCGGGGACGATAAATGAAACCATTGCTTTCCTACTCCATGGGATTCGCTGCCGTCGCTTTGATCATGCAGGAAATTGTAGGGCGTTTTCTGTGAAACGCCGAACTAATTAAATTGGCGTCTGACACAGACGCCGCACAAAGCGCAAAACTGATGGATTGCTTGACTTGCTGTTTCCAAGATCGACATAGCAAAATGCTTGTTCGGGGGTTTGTAATTCTCATCGCATCCTGGTCAGTGCTTTCGGGCTGCGCAGACACAAAACAGGCTGCGCAGGCAGATTCTAATTCCGTCCTTCGCCAACAGGAGAATGACCACGAGGTCCACGGCGAAGTAGGCGTGATGTACGGTCACACCGCGAGATAAGGCTGCGGCCATTCAGCGCGGACACAACGACGTCAACTTTCTATTGTTGGCGTAGAGCAGCGAATCGAGAAGCTTTCCGTCTTTGATGACGTTGTTCGTGAAGCGGCCTTCGAAAACGAAACCGGCTTTCTCCAGGACACGCGCTGACGCCGGATTGTTTCCGTGCTCCGCCAGCGACTCCGCATCATCCAACCGCCACGGACGAATCGTGCATCGCTCCAAAACGAGCTGCATCGATTATTTGGCGTCGAACTTGATGCCGGCCTTCTGGACTTCGCCATAAGGCAAGAGCCAGACAAGCGATTCATCGTGAAGATCGACAACCTGAATCCGGTTGCCCCACGGATCGCGAAAATCACAGCGAAACGGCGGTTCCAGTTTGAGTTTGTATTTTTCTTTCAGTTTCTCTCGGACTTCCGCCAACTGCGCTTCATCGCGAACCATGATCCCGAAATGGCGAACGTTCGCCGGCTGCACCTTTTCCACCTCGAAGATCGCAAGGAATTGATGTTCGCCCAATTTGAAAAAAGCATCGCCTTCGCCGCCGCTCATCTGTTCGAGATTGAAAACGTCCTTGTAAAACGCCACTGCCTTCTCGATGTCGCCCACTTCGATGGCCACATGATTGCATCCATAAACTTGCACGCTCATATCTCAGGTTAGCCGAAAAAGAAGCTGCGCGCCGTGCGCTTTTTTATGAGACCGAAGCGCTCCGCGGGATTGTAAAGCGTAAAGCGTTAAGCGACACTCCGCGGAACCGATTCTGCGTAATCCAAGCAATTACTCATCGATGCGCGAGGCGATTCCAGTAGCAGTGAGCCAAAGGCGTTCCGGCGCCGAGGCGATTTTAATAATTCTCTTCAGCGCGGCAGCTCTTCTGGTCCATGTCCTGACAAATGGGCGCTACGGCTATTTTCGCGACGAACTCTATTACATCGCCTGCGGCCAGCATCTCGCTTTCGGATATGTCGATCAACCTCCGTTGTCGATCCTGCTGCTGCGACTGAGTGAAGTTCTCCTCGGCAACTCATTGTTTGCGATTCGTCTTCTCCCGGCGCTGGCAGGCGCGGCGACCGTTGCAATCACAGGTTTGATCGCACGTGAACTGGGCGGACGCGCGTGGGCAATCGCGCTCGCCTGCGCGGGCTCACTCTGTGCGCTGTTCAATTTGGCTGTCGGCAATTTTTTCTCGATGAACGCGTTTGAGCCGCTGTTCTGGATGGGATGCGTGTACCTGCTGGTCCGGATTATCAACGGTGATTCTCCGACCCTTTGGCTTTGGTTCGGCGTTTTGGTCGGATTCGGTCTCGAAAACAAGCATTCCACGGCGTTTTTGGCTGCTGGCATTTTCATCGCGCTGCTGCTCACGCCGGAGCGCCGTCATTTCGCTGAGAAATGGATCTGGTTCGGTGGCCTGATCGCGTTTGCGATCGCGCTGCCGAACGTTTTATGGCAAGCGCAACATCATTGGCCCACGTACGAGTTACTGCGCAACATCGCTCACAGCGAGAAAAACGTCGCCCTTAGCCCGGTACAATTCATCGTGCAGCAGATTGTTTTCATGAATCCGGGAACGCTTCCGCTATGGCTCGCTGGGTTGTGCTGGGTGTTCGGTTCGCGTCACGGGAGGCGCTACATGGCGCTTGGAATCATATACCTGGTCATGCTTGCCGAGTTCATCATTTTGCACGGCAAAAGCTATTATCTCGCGCCTGCGTATCCGATGCTTTTTGCGGCGGGAGGGGTGGCTGTGGAGCGCGTTTTCGCTAACCGATTGAGATGGTCCAAACCGGGATTGCTCGTCCTTATCATCGCGGCTGGCGTGCTACTTGCCCCCCTGGTGGTGCCGATTTTGCCACCCGGCAAACTCGTCGCGTACATGCGCGCTATTGGGCTGCAACTGCCACGCACTGAAACATCGCATACGGCTCCGCTGCCACAGATTTTCGCCGATCAATTTGGTTGGCAGGAAATGGTCGCGTCCGTCGGGCATGTTTATAATCACCTGCGTCCCGAAGATAAGAAACGCGCCGCGATCTTCTGCCAAAACTACGGCGAGGCTGGAGCGATCGATTTCTTTGGTGCCAAATTTGGGTTGCCACCGGCGATTTCCGGGCATCAGAATTACTTTCTATGGGGACCGCGTGATTGGACCGGCGAAGTGGCTTTGGTCCTGGATACGCGAGACGACAATGAGCGCGAGCAATTTGCCTCAGTCGAGGATTTGGGCCAAATCGTGAGCAGCTCCTGGGCGATGCCTTTCGAGCGACGAATGCATATTTATCTCTGCCACGATTTGAAAGCGAACGTGCGAGAGGTCTGGCCGCGCGTAAAGAAGTGGCTTTAACACCTGCGAGTTAATCGCGAACGGTCTTTATCCCTGCCGTGGGATCCGGTCGATCAATTGCGGATACGGCAAACCGGTTTTCCCCGCCGCCGAATTGCGGATTTTGAATCGGGCGCAAAGGCTCAACATCGCGGCGGGTCGTGGTCCGTACTCGTTGTCGCAAAGGCAATATCAAATTTTTTTGAATCCACACGTGGTCCCGGACGCATCTCATTTCAAAATCGAACCACGCACCAGATGAGTACAACCTCACTCCTTCCAAATCAGCCGATGCAAACGTCATCCGGAAACGGATCGACTCCTTTGATTCGGCTCACCGATGTCAGAAAGATTTTCCTTACCGACGAGGTCGAGACACACGCGGTTTCCGGAGTTCATCTCGACATCCACGACGGCGAATATATTTCCATCGCCGGCCCCTCAGGCTGCGGCAAGACGACGTTGTTGTCGATCCTGGGGCTGCTCGATACGCCTTCGGCCGGAAGTTACGCGCTAAAAGGCACAGAGGTGGCAAATCTCTCTTTTGCCGATCGCGCGCGCATTCGCAATCGCGAGATCGGTTTTATTTTCCAGAGTTTTAATTTAATCGGGGATCTGACAGTTTATGAAAACGTTGAGCTGCCGCTTACATACCGCGGATTGAGCGCGATCCAGCGTAAAACTGCTGCTATTGATGCGCTTGACCGTGTGGGCATGGCACATCGCGCTAAACACTTGCCCGGTCAGCTCTCCGGCGGACAACAGCAGCGCGTCGCGGTTGCCCGGGCGCTTGCCGGTAAACCAGCGATTCTGCTTGCCGACGAACCGACCGGAAACCTCGACTCACGGAACGGTGAAGCAGTGATGGATCTGCTAAAGGAGCTGCACGTCGGCGGCGCAACCATCTGCATGGTCACGCACGACGAACGTTTCGCCGGCCACGCTGAACGCGCAGTGCATTTGCTTGATGGCCAAGTCGTGGAGGACCGACTGGCTGCCTGACTGAAAGCGATAACCAGAAGTTACGATCCAGATGAATGATTTTCGATTCGCGGTGCGGCAGCTTTGCAAATCGCCCGGATTCACCTCGCTTGCGATTGTGACTTTGGCACTGGGCATCGGCGTTAACTCAGCCATTTTCGCCCTCGTCAACGGCGTGGTGTTGCGGCCGATGATTCCGCTGCGAGCTAAGGAAGTGGTAGGCATTTTCACAGCGCGCCAAAACGCGAGCCACGATTACCGCCAATTCTCGCATACCGAATATCGTGACCTGCGCGAGAATGGAAGCGATCTGTTTGTCGATCTTGCCGCGCTTGAGTTCGGCGTCGCCGGAATCGGCCGCGATCACGACATTCGGCGGAGTTTTGCCTTTCTGACTTCAGAAAATTTCTTCTCGCTTATGGGAGTGCAGCCGGTGCGCGGCCGTTTTTATACCGCCGAGGAATGCCGTCCGAACGCGAACATACCCGTGGTGGTCGCAAGTTATGCATTTTGGAAGCGCATGGGAGGCCGCAACGATTTCATCGGCAGCAATCTCCAGATCAACGGGCAGCCGTACACTGTAATCGGCGTTACCCCCGATGGATTTAGTGGAGTGAGCGCGCTCGTCGCGCCCGACGTCTGGTTGCCGCTCGGGGTCCATTCGTCCCTCGGCTCCGCGTTCGCCGACTCCGAAACTCTGCACGATTTGGCGGAGCCAAAAAACTATGCGCTGAATCTCACCGCACGTCTGCGACCGGGCATGACGATCGAAACTGCAAAGTCGCATCTGCCGGCGCTCACACAGCGATTCAACGCTATTCAGCCGTCCAATGCAGAAGGCGCACGAGAGTTACAGATTCAGAAACCATCGCGATTCAGCATCAGCACGTCACCAGAAGACGACGGGCCGGTAACGCTTATCGGTACGCTACTGATGGGAATGGCCGGCGCGGTCCTGCTTATTGCCAGCTTGAATCTTGCGAACATGCTGCTCGCCCGCGGAACCGCGCGCTCCAAAGAAATCGCGCTGCGTCTGGCGGTTGGCGCATCCCGTTGGCGAATCGTGCGCCAATTACTCTGCGAAGGTTTGCTGCTCGCCATGTGTGGCGGCTTAGTCGGACTCGTCGTCAGCGTCTGGTGCAACGATCTCCTGCTCCATTCGCTCGCGCGACTGCTCGGCTCGATGAATTTTTCCTTCGTCGTAAAATTGCGACCGGATGCGACCGTACTTGCCGTCACTTTTTTGTTCTGCCTCATCGCCACCATGCTTTTCAGCCTCGGCCCGGCGTTGAAAGCGACAAAGGCCGATCTTGTGAACGATCTCAAGCAGCAAGTCGGCGAACCGGCACGCATTGGTCGTTTCAGCCGCTTCTTCGCGGCCCGTCACATCTCGGTCATGGCGCAAATTGCGCTTTCGTTCATGCTGTTGTTCAGCGCCGGCCTATTTTTCCGAGGCGCTCTTAAGGCGAGCGGACTTAATCCCGGTTTTGTTGCCGCCGGCGATCTGGTGACCGAGTTGGATTTCTCGCTGATCAAAAAGGATCCGGCTGACGCGCGTCGCCTGATTTTCGCCGCCGTACAACGTGCGCGCGATTTACCAGGGGTGAAAACGGCAGCAGTAGGAACAATGTTGCCTTATGGCAACTTTACCAATTCGCGTCGTATCATGTCGGCGCGGGAAGCGTTGCCAACCGATCCGAAAGCGCCTGATCCTGGCGCAGGCGCCCTTTTCACCGCAATTACGCCGGGCTATTTTGATGCAATTGGTGTAAAGCTCCTGCGCGGCCGCGACTTTACCCAGGCCGAAGCCGAAAATAAAGATATGCCCCGCGTCGCGATCATTGACGAGGAGATGGCCAGGAAGATTTTCCCGAATACGGAAGCAGTCGGTCAGCACATTCGTTACACCCAGCCGCCGAAAGATGGCTCGCCTAACGACATACTAGTGGTCGGTGTCGTTAGAAGCCATCGCCACGACGTGCAAAACGATACGCTCAATCGCCGATTGTTTGTGCCGCTCTCGCAAGGCTACAACGGCAACATTTACCTGCATGTGCGTCTTACTACAAAAGATAGACACGCTGTTGCCGCATTCATTCCCACTATGCGCCAGACATTGCGCAGTATCGATCCCGATCTGCCGATCCTGAGCATTGCGCCGTTCGTCGATCTGACTGAAAAGAGCGTCGGCCTCTGGATCGTGCGTCTTGGCGCGTTGCTCTTCGGAGTCTTTGGTGGAATCGCGTTGGTCCTTGCCGTCGTCGGAGTGTATGGCGTAAAAGCGTACGCGGTCGCCTGTCGTACGCGCGAGATCGGCATTCGGATGGCGCTTGGCGCCCATCGCCGCGACATTTTCGCATTGATCATGCGCCAAGGGGCGCTGCAAACTGCATTGGCCGTGACTATCGGCCTTCTCCTGTCATTGGCGGCTGGCCGCGTCCTTGCTCAGATTCTTTATCAGGTCAGTCCGAGCGATCCATTCGCGCTAGTCGCATCCGGCACGATGCTCGCCGCCGCCGCTTTGCTCGCCTGTTTTTTCCCGGCGCGCCGCGCCACGCATGTTGAGCCGCTTCAAGCGTTGCGGACCGAATGACGCGGGGCGCAGCCGTGGTCAGACTTCCGCGCTGAACGTTTTCCTCCGTTAATCGCGAACCGTTTTCATCCCCTGCCGCACGATCCGGTCGATCAGCTGCGGATAGGACAAACCGGCTTTCCCGGCTGAAAGCGCAAAGTCTTCATCACTGGCGAGAATTGGATTTGGGTTCGCTTCGATGAAATAAACCTTGTTGTCTGGCGCCAGCCGCAGGTCGATGCGCGCGTAACCATCGATGGTGAGGAGACGATAAATGCGTTTGCACGTTTCCTCGATATCGGTGACGAGCTGGGGATCTATGTCTTCGGCGAACTGATTCTCCAATCCCCAGCGTTTGCGGTATTCGTCGTCCCATTTCGCCTTGAAGGTTGCGATCTTTGGTTCGTTAGGGGGCACTTCGCGGAAAACCAGCTCGCGAATGGGAAGGACCGTTAGTCGTACGTTCCCTATCAAACTCACATAGAGTTCGCGGCCTTCGATGTATTCCTCGGCAATCGCGTCGCTCTTATATTTCTCGTGAACAAAATTCACGCGCTCGCGGAATTGCTCATCGGTACCGACGAACGACGCCTGTGAAATTCCGTAGGATGCTTCTTCCTTTACCGGCTTAACCAAAATTGGAAACTTGAGCTGTTTCGGTCGTGCGATGCGTTGGCCGCGCGGGATAACAACGAAGTGAGGAACATGAATACCGTGATAATGCAGGATTTTCTTCGAAATGCCTTTGTGCTTGCAAAGGGTAAGACCGGTCGAGCCGCACCCAGTGAAGGCCAGGCCTTGCATTTCGAAAAACGAAACGATGTTCTGATCGAACCCCGGATTGTTGCGGAATTGTTCGACGAGGTTGAAAAGAATGTCAGGAGCAAAGGTCTCCAGTTTCTGGCGTACAAGATCGACATCGTCGTAAATGGCCAGATGCTCGGCCGTGTGACCGACCGCACCGAGCGCAGCCATGACGTCCGCCTCGGTCTTCCAGTCCTTCGTTTCCATCTCCTTTGTAAAATCCTGGTCGAGAGTCGTCGGACTTGTGCCGTCGAAAAGCACGAGGACTTTGAGCTTCTTTTTCACGATTTTCTTCGTCTGTTTGTCATTCCGAGCGAAGTCGCCTGCCGATCCGTCGCTTTATGCGAAGGCTGGCGACTTTGCTCGACATGACAATTCGGCTTGTTATTTGGTGCGCTTGAATTTGCCGGTGAAAAGATAATTCATCACTAGGGTAGTGATAAACGCTGAGACGCGAAAATCCTGTTGTGGATCATCATTGAGCACGCGAAGCCCAAGTTGGTCACAGCGGTGTGTCAGCCGGGCGAGGAGCTGGTTCACCCGGAATTTATTCTCGTTCGTCCATTGGCAAACAGCGTTCAATAGTCGGCGTCGTCGGCGTCGCAGATACGCGCTGGCTTTAATTCCCGCCGGCGCCGCGAACAGCTGCCGCAGATCAGCGTCATAGAAATCTGGATACGTATCTTCGTAGAGCTTTCGTTTGCGCGCGTAATAGGTCTTGAGCTTGACGTTCAAGCAATCGTAATCAGCGACCCGATATTCGGGCATATGAACTGGGGGCTTGCCAGCCAACGAGCGCATTAACTCATCGACGTATTCCAGTTTTTGGAGTGCCCTCCAGCGCGTGTAACGCTTGTGCCAATCGAGCCCAGGCGTAAGCCATACTGCGAAGGTCTCCGCGAAATCCTCGTCAGGATGGCTCTGCGCGTACCAGTCCTCGAGATGCATGACATAGCTGCGGCTGAACGGTCGCGGGCGGTAACTGTCTGGCGTTTCCTCACGCGAAGTTTGCCCAAAGAGCTCCTGCCATTTCTTCTTCCGAGTGAGTCGATACGCGTACATGTAAGCGTGACCTGCTTCATGTCGCATCAATTTCATGAACCACTCGGGCGTTCCTCCCTCGACCTCGAGCATCATCGTCCGCTCCAACGCCCGCAACCGGTCGTGAACAAGGAAAAAAGGAATAAAAATTGCCGGGATGCCGATTGGTACAAACCACTCATCGCCGACGTGACACGGCGGATGAAACGTGAGTCCCTTTGCCGATAGCTCGTCGTAGAGTTGCCGGATTAGCGGTTCGAGCGGCGTGCCCTCGAGGCGCAAACCGAGCGCGGAAACGCGGCGTTCGAGAAGTTCCTGGTCGCTGAGCGATGGCCAATCGGCCGCTTCCATTTCCGGCATGGTATCAGTCCCAACGGACGTGGCAACCGTCACGCCCGTTCGTTCGGCCCGAAACGTGTCTTCATTGAGTGCTGGACGTTGAACGCGTGCACTGCCGTGGTCTTGCGAAGGCGGGTTGCGCATTGAACCTTTGCGTTCATGCACGACATCTTTCGAATCCGTCGCGCTACCGTGCAAGATGCCGACATCATCGCGTGGCATCGCGCGCGGATGTTTCAAGACATGGGCGACGTTTCCGATGGCGGTTTTGAAATTTTGCGCGCGAAAGCGCGTTTGCGGCTAAAGGAATGGCTCGAGAGCGGCGACTACATCGGGTGGCTCGCAACTCCTGCCGATAAACCGGAAACGGTCGTTGGCGGCGCCGGCATTCAGTTGCAACCGATCCTGCCCCGCCCGCGCGATGCATCGATAATTGGCGAAGGCCGGCAGGGAACGATTGTGAATGTTTTTACAGAGCCGCAATGGCGACGGCGCGGAATCGCCGGCCGGCTCGTTAAAGAGATCATCGCTTGGTCGAAGAACGAAGGTCTCGACCGGCTCTTACTTCACGCGGCGGACGACGGGCGCTCAGTTTACGAACGGCTCGGATTCATCGCCGGCAATGAAATGTATTTCGCCGGCGTTTCTTAGTTCTTCCGCTCGACGATGCCCAATCGGTTTCGGAGTTTGCCGAGACGAGCTTGATTGTCGCTTGGGTCGGCGACGCGATGATGTGACCAATTGACAAGTGTGGCCAACACGTCTAAAAGGAGGCCGGCTCGCCGCGGCGAGTCGTTGTCAGAAGTCCGCGCGTCCCCCAAGGGCTAGCGCGCCGGGGCTGTTCCGAATCCGAAGTAAAAGCTGCATTTCTGCGGCCTTCGGCATCGAGAATAAGGTGCTCCACCCGAGACTCGACATCATCGGAACAACCCTGAAACACCATGAAGCTATCTTACACAGTCATATTTTTCTCATTGCTGGCATCGGCCGCTTTCGCACGCGAGGAGTCGATCCTAGCGCGTGTCACCAGTTACTGGGCAGGTGAGGGCCATAAATACGCAAGTACCGGCCGACGACTACGCTCCGGACATTGCGCCGTCGATCCAAAGCGAATTCCGTACGGCAGTAAAGTTGTCTTCCCGGATCGCACCTGCACCGCGGTCGATACTGGACCGGCTGTAATTAGTCGCAAAGCCGCTCGTCTATGCGGACGGACTGCGAGCCAGATCAAGGCTATCGTGGTCGACCGATTTTTTGAAACAAAGCAAGAGGCGATGGCGTGGACGAGCGCGCATCCACACTTTATGACGCTTCAAATTGTCCGGCCCGGATCTCACGCAGAACCATCCGACCTATGATCAGGTAGGAAAACGATTGGATCGCTTCTCCCAGCACGAGAAGTCGCGGAGAAAATTATAACTTGGCGTAAACGCCTAGCAGAGGACGGCGCGACGGCGTTTTCGAGCGGAAATCGCTGACAAAACCGTCCCGGGTGCGGAGCTCGACATGGCCGACGCTGCGAGCGGTACCATACACTAGCACTGAACCAACTGGCGCGGAGAACGGATCTGACACAGGAAGTCTCTTGAATCCGTAGTTGCTGACAAGCTCCGTTGCGGCATCTCTGGCGAGTTCGGTTTTTGGGCGGGACTCGATAACACCGGACGCAAGCAATGCATCTTTTACGTAATGCCAGCATCTCGAGCGCGAATGCGCATGGGCGCGTTCCTGCGCGATGGTGGCAGCTTGCATCAATCTGCCGTCGATGTGCCGATCGATCTTGCCATAGGGGTAAACGATCTGGTTGGGATAATACTGCGTGATGATCGGAACGGATTCCTTTTTACCCCCCGGGTTCTTGAAGCTAAACCGCGAATAGGGTTGTGTTGTTTGGCTTACGGATTGTTGACCCATCGGTCGCACTGGCTCTATCGCAAAAGTTCGCCCCGATTCTTTGGCGATTGCTTGCGAAGGTTTTTGCGTGATCTCACTCGCCGGCTTTTTCATCATCGCTTGC
>Ga0193735_1000046_pt1 | contig 43105 bp, 43 predicted proteins | sample U1m2metaG_FD_145080 | JGI IMG/M metagenome (GOLD analysis project Ga0193735, IMG submission 145080) | Soil microbial communities from a riparian zone of the East river system, Colorado, United States - U1m2 | ecosystem: Environmental > Terrestrial > Soil > Riparian zone | place: USA: East River... | reverse complement strand
GCTTATCTTTAGGAGCGCCAGCCTCGCCTTGAGTGAGGGCGACTATAACTTCTGTAACCGCTGTGCTACTTCCTCCGCGTTCTCCCGGCTGTTGAATGAGGAAATGCGAACGTATCCTTCGCCTTGTGCGCCAAAACCGGCGCCGGGTGTGATGACGATATTCAACTCGCGCAGCATCCGATCGAACATTTGCCAGCTCGTTAGGCCATCGGGTGTTTTCACCCAGATGTACGGCGCATTTGTGCCGCCGAAAACATCGAGACCGGCATTCGCCGCGGCGCTGCGAAGAATCTTTGCATTGCCCATGTAATGCTCAATCAGCGCACGAGATTGCTTGCGGCCTTCAGGCGAGTAAAGCGCCTCAGCGCCGCGTTGCACCGGATAACTCACGCTGTTCGATTTCGTGCTCCACCGCCGCTGCCACAGCGGATGGAGGGGAAGCTGGCGACCGTTCTCTGTCTGCGCGAGTACCGATTTCGACATGACTGTAAATCCGCAACGTACGCCGGTGAACCCGCCGTTCTTGGAAAAGCTGCGCAATTCAATCGCGCACTCCCTTGCTTCCGGAATTTCGAATATGGAATGCGGAACATCTGGATCGGAAATATAGGCTTCGTACGCGGCGTCGAAGAGAAGTAGCGCGTCGTGCTTGTGCGCGTAATCCACCCACCGTGAGAGCTGTTTACGTGACGCGACGGCTCCCGTTGGATTATTGGGAAAACAAAGATAGATAAGATCGGCATGTTCTGCCGGTGGATCGGGAACAAATCCGTTTTCAGCTGTGCACGGCAAATAAAGAATTCCTTCGTAACTCCCATCTTTTCTTGCCGGCCCACTGCGACCCGTCATCACGTTTGTATCGACATAGACCGGATATACCGGATCAGGTACCGCGACTTTGTTTTGATCCCCGAGAATGTCGAGGACGTAACCGCAATCGCATTTCGAGCCATCAGAGACAAAAATTTCGTCGTCAGCAATGTCGATGTTGCGGTCGCGATAATCGTGCTGAGCGATTGCCGATCTTAAAAATTCGTAGCCGTGTTCGGGGCCATAGCCGCGAAAGGTCTCGCGATGCGCGAGCTCTTCGACAGCTCGCTTCATCGCATCAATTGCCGCACGTGGGAGCGGCTCGGTGACGTCCCCGATTCCGCATCGAATAAGTCGCTTGGCCGCCTCAGCATTGGCTTCGCAAAATTCGCGCACCCGCCTCGCAACCTCTGGGAAAAGATAGCCTGTCTGAAGTTTAAGATAGTTTTCGTTTAGATAAGCCATGCCTGCGTTGAGACACTCCTTGACCGGTGAACGCGTACAAGTTTAGCGGCGGTCATCGACCGCCGCTACAGCAGAACTTGCCAAAGGCCACTCAGTAATTCTTCGCCACCGCGTCCCAGTTCACCACGTTCCACCAGGCTTTGATGTAATCGGGGCGCCGGTTTTGATACTTGAGATAATAAGCGTGCTCCCAAACATCGACGCCGAGGATCGGTATGTTGCCGTCCATCAGAGGGCTGTCTTGGTTTGGCGTCGAAATGACCTCGAGCTTTCCGTTCTTATTCTTGATTAGCCACGCCCAGCCGCTGCCAAAACGTCCCGCACCAGCGGCAGCGAATTTCTCTTTGAAATCGTTGAAGCTCCCGAATGTTGATTTGATGTCATCGGCGAGTTTGCCTTTCGGTTCGCCGCCGGCATTCGGTCCCATTATTTTCCAAAAGAACGAGTGATTCGCATGCCCTCCGCCGTTGTTCCTCACAACGGCGCGAATGTCTTCCGGCACCGCTTTGAGATCACTGACCAAATCCTCAACCGACTTCTTTTCGAGATCAGCTTTGCCTTTGATCGCGTTGTTTAGGTTGTTAACGTAAGTCTGGTGATGCTTGGTATAATGGATTTCCATCGTCTGCGCATCGATATGCGGTTCCAAAGCATCGTACGGATAAGGTAATTCTGGTAATTCGTAAGCCATAATCTTTACAGTTAGATCGAATTACGCTGCGCGACAGGTTTTATTTTTCGCCAAAGAAACAACCGCTGTAGCCAGCGGCCTGTGGCCGGTTCGCTCTGGGAGTAAACGCGCCGCAGGCCCGGCTACAGAATTATTCGCAGCGATAAAAGCTCGGGCAGTGCCCGAATCCGCTGCGATAATTGACGTACGTCGCGAGCGCCAGGAGCGGAAAGTTCTGGCGATACATGTCGTACTTCAAATAGAACACGCGCGGAAAACCGGTACCCGTGATTTGCTCTTCATCCCACGATCCGTCGGGCTTTTGCGAACTGAGTAGGAAGCGCAAACCACGCTGAATGCTCGGTCGATCGAGATCGCCGCACGCACAGATGCCCATGATCGCCCATGCCGTTTGCGACGCCGTGCTTTCGCCGATGCCTTTGGTCGATGGATTTTCGTAGGTGCCGCAAGTCTCACCCCAACCGCCATCGTTATTTTGACAACTCTCAAGCCAATCGCGGCCGCGCAATATCCAGTCCCGTGTCATGTCCTGGCCAATCGCCCGCAAGCCTCGCAGGACCTGCCAGGTGCCGTAGATGTAATTGACGCCCCAGCGCCCATACCAAGAGCCGTCCTCGTCCTGAGTGTCGATTAGATACTGCATCGCATCGCGAACAGACCGCGCTCTGGGATCGAACCCGATGTAACCGAGCAGCTCAAGCGTGCGCGCCGTAAGGTCACTGCAGGTTGGATCGAGAATTGCATTGTGATCGGCAAACGGCATGTCTTCCAGCCAGGGCGTGGTCACGTTTTTATCAAACGCGGCCCAACCACCATCACGACATTGGAAACTGAGCTGCCAATCCAGTGCGCGGCGAAAGATCTCATTGAGCGTTTGTGGATCGTTTGGCCGGACCAACCGCAGCGCCATCAGTACCATCGCTGTATCATCGGTATCAGGATAATAAACGTTGTTGTATTCGAATGCCCATCCGCTGGCTTGCGGATAGGAATTGTTGGCTGACCAGTCACCGCGGACGCGCACCTCTTTACTAAGCAGCCAGTCAGCGGCCTTTTGCAACGCAGGATGCTCGGAAGGAATGCCGGATTCCGCCAGCGAAATGATGTTGATTGCAGTATCCCAGACCGGCGAGAGACACGGTTGGATACGGAAATTCTCTGGATCGTCAACGAAGAGTCCAGCGAAGTCTTTTTCCGCCTTGGCGTAAATCGGATTTGATTTTGAGTAACCGAGGGCGCGTAACGCGATTAAGCAATTCAACATCGCGGGAAACACCGCCGCAAGGCCATCACTGCCTTCACCAATCCGCTCGAGCATCCACCGCTCGGCTTCCTCAAGCGCGCGCCGGCGCAGCGGGCGAATCCGCAGCGGCTGCAGGAATTTCAGAGTGTCGTCGAGTCGAAGAAAGAAATTGCGCCAAGTCCAGAAAGGCTCGCTGCGGGGCAACCGCAAATCGCTTTGCTCGGTGCCAAGAGGATAAAGTTCGTGTAATTGCTTTTCGCCGGGCAAAACGCGAGTCGGTTTGAAATGGTTAATAATCGCCAGCGGCATAAGCATAGCCCGGCTCCACGAGGACATTTTGCAAATGTGAAACGGCGCCCAGCGCGGCAGAAGCACCATTTCCACGGGGATTGCTGGCAGATATTTCCAGGGAAACTGGCCCAGCAAGGCAAGGTAAAGCTTGCTGAACGTGTTCATCTGCGGAATACCGCCGAGTCGCATGATGGTCGCACGCGCCTCTTGCATAAACGGCGCGTCCACCGAACAGCCAGCGAGCTTCAGCGCAAAATACGCTTTGGCCGACGCATTAATCTCGCTCGGGCCACCATGATAAATGTTCCATCCTCCGTCCGGCAGTTGGCGTTTGAGAATGTGACGCACACAGCGCCGCTGCAATTGCGCGTCCACTTCGCCGCACCAATGCATGAAAAGGATATAATCAGAGCAGAGGGTGCTATCGACGATCAGCTCCCCGCACCAATGGCCATCTGGCTTTTGTTGGCGCAACAGGTTCTCTTGCGCACGCCTGACCGCCCCCGCGATCTCTTCGTCATTCGCGGAGTAATATTCCGATATTTCTGGTCGTGCGCTCGGCAACGCAATGAGTTTCTTCGAAAATTCCGGCATGAAGGTCCAATCTTTACGAGGCTTGCGCTGCAACTTCTGCGCGTTTCCCCGTCAGATGCCCGTTGCCGGAACTCACACCATTGAAGGCGAGCACTTCGCTGCCACGGCCAGAGGGTTTCGGTTTCGAGCCGAAATTGAACTTGATCGTTTTCCAAGTGTCTCCTCGTTGTGCTTGCAGCCCCAAGGTCGCTGTCGGCTCGTAACCGCAATGCACCATGCAGTTCTCGCAACGGCTATCGCGCGCCACTCCGTTCACGACGCCATAACGGTCCCATTCCGTCTTTTCCAGTAACTCCGCATAGCTCGGGTAGTGCCCGTCGGTCATCAAATAGCATGGTCCTTTCCAGCCGCGGATATTCCGCGTCGGAATAGCCCATGCCGAACATGTCAGATCGCGCTTGCCCGCAAGAAACTCGAAATAGATCGGCGTCCCCAAAAAGGTATAACGACGCATCCACTCCTCGACTTTTTGGAACTTCTCGACCGTCATTGCGCGGGTAAGAAAGAAGTTTTCGGGTCGCAAATTGAGCCGCTTGATCATGTCTTTCTTGGCAGCGTCGTAATCGTATCCGGGAGTAATGGTGTGACCATCCACGCCAAGATCGGAAAGATAATCGAACATCTGTTCGATTTCTTGCATATCGGTTTCCTTGTAGATCGTTGCGTTGGTCGCCACTTGATAGCCGAGCAGCTTGGCCATTTTGATTGCGACAATGCATTCCTTAAAAACGCCTTCGCGCTCCACGATCAGGTCGTGCGTTCGTTCCAACCCATCGAGATGCACGTTCCAGTACATCCATTTGGTCGGACCAATAGTTGGCTTTGCCGGGTCTTTTGGTCCCTTGCGAATTTCGGCCGCATCTTTTTCGCTGAGCAGTGCCGCACCGAGTAACGCAGTGATTTTTTCTTCGACAAATTCCGGCCGGGTCGCCAACTGCGAGGCCAGCCACTCGCGCATCTTCTTGCGCATAAACATTGCGTTCGTGCAGATGTAAACGATCCGCTTCTGCGCGAGCAGTCCTTCCACCAGCGCCTCGATGTGCGGATAAATCAGCGGTTCGCCGCCGCAGATGGAAACCATCGGCGCGTTGCATTCCTTTGCCGCCCCAAGACAGTCCTCCAAGCTCATCATGTCCTTGAGCGACGTCGAATACTCTCGAATCCGCCCACAACCCGTGCATGTGAGGTTGCACGTGTGCAGCGGTTCGAGCTGAAGCACCGTGGCGAATTTCTTCGTGCCACGCAACTTATGCCCAATCACGTAGGCCGCGATTTTCGCTGTAAGCGGTAAAGGAAATCTCATTGGAGCGAGGATAGTAACAAGAGGGGCCGGTGTGTCAATGACCCGGCCCATTTCTCAGTCTCTGTTAGTCTGAATCGGCTTAAAGCTGCTGTTCGGATTTGCGGGACTCTATACCAGACTCCCAAAGGCGGAAAAGCAAAATAAACGTGCGACCGCGAGGGATTTCTGTGGTTAAATAGTGGCAAGTGAATCTCTAAACAAGGTAAAGAGTATGAAACGATTATTGTTAGCAGCATTTGCCGTTGGCCTCATCGGCTGCGCGCAACAGCCAGCACCACCGCCCGGTCCGGCGGTAACGGGCGGTTATACTTACGACCGCTATGCCCGGAGCGCGGACGCGTGGGGGCATTCAAGTCCGGTTTACAAGAACTGGACCACGGAGCAGTTGCAGAAGCGTCGCCTGGATCTCTACGCTCAGGTTCCATTCACCAGGAATCGAAACGAAGTGCCCGCTTACATCTATTCGGGAATGGCGCTTCCACAGCAGGATGAGATCAAGGCGATTGAAGTTGAGCTAAATCGGCGATATGCGGCCGGCGACAAGAGCGCAGAACTAAAAGAATTCTGGCCCTCATCGCGCAGGCACATTGCCAGCGGCTCACGTGTAGAAACACTTTTTTAACTTCGAATAACATTCGAAGTGATGGAAACCGGCGAGATGCCGGCGCCAAGAGCTTTGTTTAGAGGCTAGCTTGTCACTGTAGCCAGTCAGGCCGGGCTGTTCCAGCCGCGACGAATCAGGCTGACAGCAATCGCGGCGAGAAGGAGGGCGACTATCTTCGACACACCGCGCAATCCTTGTCTGCCCATCCAACGCGTGAACCAGTCTGCATTCCAGAATGCCACTGCAACCAGGGCGAGATTAACCAGAAGCGACACCAGCGTGAACACCAAGCCTACAGTATCGACGAGAATGAGGAGTGCCGTAAGCAACGCCGGGCCGGCGATTAACGGCATCCCCAGCGGTACGATTCCGAATTCATCGCTGGCGTCACGGGTGGCCGCCCCGAGACTTAGCAACTCGCGTCCTGCCAGACCAAGCAGAATAAGACCGCCAGCGACTTGAAAGTCCGCATCCGTGATCCCCAGCGCGTCGAAAATAATCTCCCCGAGAAAAATAAATCCGATAGCTACGCACAGAGCCGTAACGATTCCCAGAAACGCTTGTCGTTTCCGCTGCTCCGGCGAAGCATTGGCAGCGAGCCCGGTAAAGATCGCGACAAGTCCGACTGGATCGATCGCGACAAAAATGGGAATAAAGGCGAGAAAAAATTTCTGAAGCATCGGGGCGCAGTTTCTTACCTTGCGCTGTCGTCAAGTGCAACCTTGGAACCGCAGCCGACCTCGCGCCCAACTCCGTCTGCCGAATTTGCCTTTCAGCTGCGTACGCATACAGGTCTTGGCCAATCTTCCATCATGAAATTCTCGCTTCTCTGTCTGCTCGTAGCTCTTGTTTTCTCGAATTCCTACCTTTCCGCCGCTGAACTGAGGACGGTCGATGACTTTCGCCCTGCTGCTGCGAAAGCGCACGCAGTGCTAACGATTCCCGATTGGGAGCAAACGCCGAAAGCCGTCGAGGCAACGATGAACGATGCCATCGCAAAGGCGAACAAGGCACTGGATCAAATCGGCTCGCAGGATCTGAAAAAGGTTACATTTAAGAGCACGGTCGTCGCGCTCGATGATCTCACTTACCAGGCTGGACTTGCGGCGAATAGGGCCACGATCATTAAAGAGACAAACACCAATCCAGACATGCGCGCCGCTGCTGAGAACGCCATAAAAGCGTTTCAAGACTGGGCTGTGGGCGTTGACTATCGCGAGGATGTTTACAAGGGAATCAAGGCTTTTGCTGACACGCACCCTAAGCTTTCGGGTGAAGATGAAAAACTGCTGAATGAAACATTGCGCGATTATCGCCGCGCCGGACTAGACCTTCCGCCGGATCAACGCAAAGAGGTCGAGCAGTTGCGGAAGGAGTTGTCCAAACTCGGCACTGACTTCGACACAAACATTGTGAAGGCCAACGCACCGGTGATCTTCACGAAGGCCGATCTGAATGGACTGCCGGAAAGCTTCTTCGCTTCGCCCGGCATCAGGACAGGAGACGATGCCTACACAGTGATGGCAAATGTTACCTGGCAATTTAATACCGTCGAGGAAAACGCTAAGAGCGAAGCGACGCGCAAACAGCTTTACGTCATTCGCGAGACGCTCGCCAAGGATGCAAACGTTCTCGTTCTCAACCAAATGCTCGCACTTCGGAACAAGATTGCCCTGCGTCTCGGTTACAAATCCTGGGACGACTATCAGACCGAAGTCAAAATGGCCAAGACTGGTGCGAACGCCGAGAAATACATTAGCGATCTGGTCACCGGAATTCAGCCCAAGTTTGAGAGCGAGGTGGCGGAATTACAAAAGTTGAAGGCCACTGAAACGAATGATCCCAACGCCAAAATCGAGGTGTGGGACTGGCGCTATTACGCCAACCAGCGAGACAAACAAAAGTACGCCGTCGATAAGGAAGCGTTGCGCGCATTTTTCCCGTTCCAAAAGGTGCTCGATGGCATGTTCAATATTTATCAGAGCATCTTTGGTCTGAAGTTCGAGAAGATCGCCGCGCCTCACAAATGGATCGACGATCTCCAGCTTTATATGGTGACCGATTCTTCCACGGGCGAACCGCTCGGGATGTTCTATCTCGATATGTTTCCGCGCGAAGGGAAATTCAATCACTTCGCCCAGTTTGACATTATCAGCGGCAAACTGTTGCCGGATGGAAAATACCAGCGGCCAATTGTCGCCTTGCTTTGCAATTTTTCGCCTCCGACAGCGGACAAGCCCTCCTTGCTGACGCACCAGGAGGTCGAAACTTTGTTCCACGAATTCGGCCACGCTCTCCATTCGATTGTCACGCGCGCGAAGTACGGCCGTTTTGCCGGAACGCATGTGCCGGGTGATTTCGTAGAAGCGCCATCGCAGATGCTGCAAAATTGGGTCTGGGACAAGAAAGTGCTCGACACGTTTGCGGCCGACTACCGCGATCCATCGAAGAAAATTCCGGCGGAAATAATCAAAAAAATGAATGACGCCAAGCTTGCGAATGCCGGTGTTCTTTATCGACGCCAGTTCGCCTTCGCATCGCTCGACCTAGAGTTGCACAATCGGCATGCCGAGGACTTGCCCTACAATTGCGTGGCCATTTCAAATCCGATCCTGGAAAAAGTCTTTCTCCCAATTGATCCGAGCACTACCTTCGTTTCCTATTTCGGCCACCTGAATGGCTACGATGCCGGTTACTACGGCTATGCATGGGCCGACGCCATCGCTGCAGATATGGCAACTGTGTTCGAAAAAGCGAAGGACGGCTACCTCGACAAACAAGCTGGCATGAAATTACGGCGCGAAATCTACGAGCCAGGCGATTCGCGTGATGTCAACGTCTCGATCGAAAAATTCCTTGGCCGCAAACAATCCGTCCAACCGTTCCTGAAAAAAATCGGTATCGGCTCTCAAGAGAAAAAGGAAGCGCCTGTGGAATCATCGCAGAAAGGCAAATAGTTGTAGAGGAGCTTGTACCAAGCGCCCATCGAAGCGCTCTTTCTGACCTCGGCGTTTGACACAAACGCCGCTACAACGTCTTCGTATGTGGTGAAAATCACACGCTGGTGTGTTGCAATCCTTTTTTCTGCTGTGCCGTCGATTCTCCCAGCTGATGAATTGGCACTGCGCTTGGAACCGGCATTGGAAGCGATCACGCCAGATGGTTTGCTCGCAAACATCAAGGTTCTTGCGTCGGATGAGTTCGAAGGGCGCGCACCCGGGACAAAGGGCGAAGAACTTTCCGTCAAATATATTACTGATCAGTTAAAACAGATCGGGTTGAAGCCGGGAAATCCGGATGGGACGTACACGCAGGAAGTTCCTCTCGCCGGGATCAAGAGCGAGCCCAGAATGTCGCTCATCACTGGCGATAAAACCGTCGACCTTAAGTATCCCGACGATTTCATCGCGTCCTCAGCGCGTCTTCAACCAGAGATCAAGATCGACGATTCGGATGTGGTTTTTGTCGGATATGGCGTCGTCGCACCGGAATACGGGTGGGACGACTACAAAAATGTCGATGTGCGCGGGAAAACGCTCCTGATGCTGATCGGCGATCCACCAGTTCCCCAACCGAAAGATCCGTCAAAACTCGATGAGAAAATGTTTAAAGGGAAAGCGATGACCTACTATGGCCGCTGGACTTACAAATACGAGGACGCTGCACAAAAAGGGGCTGCGGCCGCTGTGATCATCCACCAGACCGAGTCGGCTGGCTACCCGTATTCCGTGGTAAGAACGAGTTGGGGCAAGGAGAACTACGAGATCGATTCCCCAAACAAGAACGCGGACGCCGTGGAAGTGCGCTCGTGGATCACGGTCGATGCAGTGAAGAAATTACTGGCTGACTGCGGTCAGGATTTCGACACGCTGAAGAAATCGGCAATCACAAAGGAGTTCCGTCCGGTGGCGCTCAATGCCAAGGCCAATATCGACATCAAGCAACAGCTTCGCTCCTTCAAATCACACAACGTCATCGGCAAACTTGAGGGGAGCGATCCGAAATTGCGCGACGAATATGTAATTTACACGGCGCACTGGGATCACCTCGGACGTCGTCCCGAATTACAAGGCAATCAGATTTTTAACGGCGCGATCGATAACGCATCGGGCGTTGCATCGGTGATCCAGCTCGCGGCCGCATTCACAAAATTAAATCCACCGCCGAAACGGTCGGTCTTATTCATCGCCACGACTGCTGAAGAAGCAGGATTACTCGGCGCGAAATTTTACGCGCTGCATCCGCTTTATCCTCTGGAAAAAACGCTCGCCGACATCAACATCGACACCGTGAATCCGTGGGGAAAAACCCGCGACATCGAGGACCTCAGTAACAACAATTCAACGCTCGACGACCTGTTGGCCGCAGCCGCGAAACGCGGCGGTCGAGAGATGAAACCGAACAGTCAGCCGGAGAAAGGTAGTTTTTACCGCGCCGATCATTTCGAATTTTCCAAGCGCGGCGTGCCTTCGCTTTACACCGGCGGCGGCAAAGATGTCATCGGGAAAGCGGCAAATTTCGGCCAACAAAAGAAAGACGATTACACCGCGCACCATTATCACCAGGTGTCGGACGAAGTTGATCCAAACTGGGATCTTTCCGGCGCGGTACAAGATATTCAACTTCTCTTCGAAGTCGGTTACCAGGTCGCCAATGGCGACAAATTTCCCGAATGGAAACCCGAGAGCGAGTTTAAGGCAAAGCGGGATTCGATGTTAAGGTAGTGATCACACCGAGAACTGAGTTGCATTGCAGCCCATCTGATGGTTGAATCGGGACTCGCGAATTTGAAAATCTGAATGGGCTCACTTAAGAAAAGACGCAAAGCGAAAATTGCCAAGCATAAGCGGCGCAAGCGCATGAAGGCGAATCGGCACAAGAAGCGTCTCCGGTACAAGGCGTAGCGTGGTTGACGCAAGCGTTTGGAAAAACGCCGAACGGTATACGTCGAACGACTCAAACTAAGGCCGGCCTGCCAAGCACATAGCCCGAAAGCTTTCGGGGCTGGTTTGCAGCGATTACGCCGAAGACTAACATTAAAGCGTGAGGCAGCCGAAGAAGAACTGGGGCATTTTGCCGCGCCGGTGTCTTTTTTTGGCGCTCATGTTTCTTGTCGCAACGAGCGTGGCGGCCAGTCGAACGGCGAAAACTTCACCGCCAAAAACTGGCTCTTCGTCAGTAACAACAAAAAAGCCAGGTCGCCAGGACGATTCATCCAATTCCAAGCCGGCTGCCGATTTGGCACTACGTTCGGAAGGCGCACACAAGGCAGATGCACTAACGCATTTTGTCGAAGGGATGTCGCTCGAAGAAAACGGCGAAACGGATCGCGCACTGGAGGCGTATCGCAAAGTGCTGAATGTCGAGCCCGGCCAGTCGCAACTAGCCTCGCGCGTGGCCGGTTTGCTGATAGAGCAGGATGATTTTCCACAGGCGATTGATGTGTTGAAAGATGCAATCAAGGCAAATCCAAAGGATGCCGACCCGTATCAGCAGCTCGCATACATTTATGCGAAGTATCTAAAGAAGACCGATCAGGCTATCGATTACGCCAATCGGGCCATCACCTTGAATCCCGGGGACATCGAAGGTTACCAGCGTCTGGTTGAAATCGAAGTTGCGGCCGGACAAGAGAAAAAGGCGCTCGAAGTTCTGGATCGCGCCACAAAGGTTCGCGCCGACGACGCCAACTTTTGGATGCGGCTTGGCAAACTTTACGTGGCGCTCCTTTTCAAGTCCGATTCACAGCCCAAACCCGACGAGCTAAAAAGGACGAACGAAATTTTCAAAAAGGCAGCCGAACGCGCCGGAGATGACCCTGCGATCCTAAAGGATGTCGCCGATTACTATGCGGCCTCTCAGCAATTGAAAGAGGCAATTCCGCTTTATCTGCACGTTCTTGAGCTGCAACCGGATGATGCAAACGCGCGAGAGAAACTAGCGACCGGTTTTATCCTGACGAATCAGCGGAGCAAGGCAGTTGAGATGCTCGAGCAAATCATCAAAGAGCATCCCGAAAAGTATCAACCCTACGACTTGTTGGCGCAGGTGCTGGATGATGAAGCCCGATCGCTCCAACGGGCAAAGAAAGTCGACGAAGCAAAAGCGACCTTTGCGAAAGCAGCCGCAAACTATGAGCAAAGCCTGCTAATTAACCCGAATCATGTGGGCACATATTTGCATCTGGCGGAATTGTTCCTTGGGCCTTTAAAAGACGCAGATCGCGCGGTCAGCTTGCTGACAGAAGCCCGGCGGCGCTTCCTGGGCGCGCCGGAGATCGTTTACTATCTGGCCATTGCCCAAAGCGAAGCGAAACAGACCCAGCAGGCCGTCGCGACGTTTGAGGAGGCATTGCACGAAGCGCAACTCGACCAGGACAATGACATCCCAAACGCCAGGTTCTATTTCAACTATGGCGCGACGGCAGAGCAGGCAGGTCTGTACGAAAAGGCGGCTGATCTTCTTCGCAAATCAATCGCGCTCGATCCGGCGAACTCGGCGGAAGCCTGCAATTATCTCGGCTATATGTGGGCCGATCACAACATGAACCTGGACGAAGCCGAAACGATGATTAAACGCGCCCTCGAGATGGAACCAACTAGTGCTTCCTATCTCGATAGCCTCGGATGGGTCGAGTTCCGAAAGGGCAAATTTGATCAGGCTTTAAGCAACCTGCTCCTTGCTGCAAAAACTGCCGACCACGACGACCCGGTTATCTTTGAGCATATTGGTGACGCCTATTTCAAATTGAATCGAATTTCTGAAGCGCTGGAATTTTGGCAAAAAGCGCTGGCCCTCGATCCAAAAAATAAAAAACTGGCAAACAAGATCGAGAGAACGAAGGCGCCAATTGGCAACGGTCCACCGACAAAGACGAATCCAACCCGGTGATCCGGGGCGTTCTCGCAATGAACATGAGCGATTATCCCACACCGTGGCAGCGCAAGATGATGTGGGCGGCGCTCACAGCCTTCTGTGTGGTGCTTCTCATCCTGATCATCGGCACGGTGATTTGGGCCAGCGCCAATATCATTAGTTTCCTCCAACCGATCCTGATCCCGGTGGCCATCGCAGTGATTCTGACTTATCTGCTGGACCCGTTAGTGACGAAAATGTCTCGCGGAACGCTCAGTCGCACCAAGGCGGTCGCTCTGCTTTTCGCCATCGCCTTTTTCGCCCTCGGTGGATTGGCCGCGTGGCTTATTCCGACCATCTCGATACAAAGCGCGAATTTCGCCAGGCAAGTCCCTGCTTATACCGAACGAGCCCGCGACTACGTTGTAGATCTAATCTATCGATTCGATCAAACATTCGGGTTTCTCGGCAGCGGACGCGCAAAATCTGCATCAACAAGTTTTACAAACTGGCTCATCGGAGCTGCGCCGTCCGCTTCTCCTCATGCGCAACCGACAGCTTCCCCCACACCAAGAGCTTCCGAGACTGCACCCGCTGCTGAAATAATCGCGCCGAGCGCCCCAAAGCTGACGACTGCCGAACGCCAGCGCATCCAGGCGTACGTGGAAAAACAAATGCCTAACCTGCAGCAGGCGCTTCCGACGCTGATGGAAAAGTTCTGGGACATTCTTAAGAAAAGCATCGGCGGATTTCTTGGCGTCACAGGTTTTTTGCTCAGCCTAATCCTGGTGCCGATCTATCTATTCTTCTTACTAAACGAGAAGCCGCGCATCCAGGCGCATTGGCGGGAATATCTACCGCTGCGCGCGTCGCCTTTCAGGGACGAAGTCGCGGAGCTTTTGTCGGAAATCAATAGCTATGTCACCGCTTATTTTCGAGGACAACTGCTGGTGTGCCTGGTGGACGGCATCCTCATCGGGACGGCGCTGACGCTTCTCGGTCTCAATTTTGCGCCTGTGATTGGTGCTCTTGTTGTTGTGCTGACAATGGTCCCGTACATCGGGATCATTATCTGCTGGGTGCCAGCCGTTTTGATCGCGGCTTTCCAATGGGGCGATTGGGCCCACCCGATCTGGGTAACAGTAATTTTCATCGTTATACAAAACTTGGAAGGCATATTCTACGCTCCACGAATTGTCGGGAATTACGTTGGATTGCATCCGATGACGGTGATCGTATCGATCTTTGTCTGGGGTTTGATCATTGGCGGCGTAATCGGTCCTCTCCTTGCCGTACCGCTTACGGCCACTGTAAAGGTGTTGCTGGGACGATATGTTTGGGGCCGGCGTTTGAGGGAAAAGATCGAGGACTCGGTTAAATCAATTCCTGTAGTTGAAGAACCAGAGGTAGCCACTCGCTCCTAGCCTCGGAAGTCGGCATGGGTGTGACGGAAAGGAACAAGCGGATCGTTGCGCCCCTGAGAAACGACATGAAAATCGCGGAACGAACCGAAGAGGCTGGATATCGAAGAATTCGCCAAACGCTCTTTGGTCTGGAGTCTTTCATTCAACGACAGATTTGGCCAGCTCGTCTCGCTCTTGTAGCCGCTGTGTTGGCAATTGCCATTCTGCTCGGCGCTCTTTCTTTCAGATATGGCTTAAAACTATATGCGGACTGGCACCAAACCCGCTTGTTACAACAGGCCGGTTCCATGCTGCAGCACGGAAGATTTACTGAAGCAACGCGGACCGCGCGAGAGCTCCTGGCGCAACATCCCGATTCTCTGCCAGCCCTCTACGTACTAGCGGAAGCAGCAGAGAAACAAAATCTCGAAGGGGCGATTTCGTGGCGCGGACAAATTGCGCGCTTGCGCCCAAAAGATCCGGATAGTCAGCTTAATCTTGTTTCCGCTGCGCTGCGCTTTGGAAAGCTCGATCTTGCGCGAAAAGCGCTGGATCAGATTCCTGCCAATGATCGTGACAGAGCCGCCTTTCATGTCGTTGCAGGCTGGCTGGCTTGTGCGGAAGGAAATTTTGCCGAACAAGAGGAACAATTCGCCGCTGCCGTAAAAAAAGAACCTAAGAACGACCTCTACCAGTTCAATCTCGCGGCGCTGCAGATCCATTCCAGCGACGCAACAAAGAAGGCAAACGCACGCGAAAATCTCGAGCGGCTCAGCAATCTCGCCCCGTATCGGACGGGCGCGTTGCGCGCGTTGCTTAATGATGCTGTGGGGCGCAATGATCTCTCAACCGCGGATAACTTCGCTCAACAGCTCCAGATGTCGCAGGAGGTCACCTTCAGCGACTACCTTCTCTGTCTGAACCTTTATCGGAAACTCGATGAGAAAAAATTCCACATATTGCTGGAACGAGTAAAACCTTTTGCGGCAAAGAATCCATCCGATCTCGCATCGCTAATGGAATGGATGAGTAAAAATGGACTCACCGCAGAGATTGTTAAGTGGATCGAGAAGCTCCCGGCAGAGAAACTGACTTCGCCGCCCGCTGCTGTTGCGGTGGCAGGCGCGTACGCCAACGCGAAGAATTGGACGCGATTGAAACGATGGACGCGCAAGGGAATGTGGGGCGAATCCGATTACCTGCGTCTCGCATATCAGGCAATCGCCACGCGTCAATCGCGAGAAAACCCTCCGGACGAATTCGACAAGCTTTGGCGCGGCGCAGAACAATCCACAAACGACCAGCCCGAGCGCGAACTTGTCCTCGCGCGTCTCGCTTCTAAATGGAATCTGGAGAAAGAATCCGAACACCTGTGGCTGCGCGTCGCAGAAGATCCGCTCCTACGACGCGAAGCGCTCGACGCGCTTCGCCGGCTTTATCGCGGAGACAATGACACCGGGAAACTTTATGATGTCCTTCAGCGTCTGCACGAAAGCTCTCCCAACGAGGCGCCGATCACAGCGGATCTCGCCCGACTGGGGCTCAATCTCGAGCGAAATGTCGAACGCTCACATGATCTCGCCAAGGAGGCGCATGATCGCGCCCCGAACGAGGTCAATTGCGCCGTAACTTACGCGTTCTCTCTTTATCGCCTGGGCCGAAGCGCGGAGGCTCTTGCAATTATTCAAGGATTGCCAGCCGACCAATTACACGATCCGCACGCAGCAATTTACGGGGCGCTATTGCTGGCCGACGCAAGCCAAATCGACGCAGCAATGGATTATGTGGCTGCGGCGGACGACGAGATTTATCCGGAGGAAAAAATAGTGCTCGACGAAGCGAAAGCGAAGATTACCAGCGCATCCGCGGTGCCGTCGCCGGCAGTTTCATCGGTTCCAGCCGAATCGAGTCCAACGCCAGCGGCTTCGCCACGTTAAATTGTTACATCGTTAAATTCCGACTTGTAACATTGTAACGAATCACGCATCACGCCCGATTGCCTCGCGCGTTCTCTTCCTTCGCGATCGCCTTTGTCCAACGCGCAATATCCTTCGCGTTCATACGGACACGTGCCTGCAACCTGGCATCGCGAAATCCCCTCTCCCGAACGTCCAGGAGATATTGCTTTCGGGAGAGCAGTGTGCCGTTACAAATACGGTTAGCTCCGGCAGTGCCCTTCTCGCTTCGCAACCGCGCGATTAGATCATCGATAATCGCGGTCGGGATCTTATCGCGTTCGCCGGGATAGATGTAACCGAACAAGACCAAATGACTGAGCAACACGCGCCAATCCAGGCCAAAGCGGCGAACCAGATGCGGCCAATCTAGTTTGTCTGCGCAACTTTGCAGGATGTGCGCAACGTCGGCGCCGTCGAACCGTTCGCGTTCCATGATGTACGCCTTCATCCAAATCATTTCCTCCGGCGCACAAAGCTTGACCTCCAAACCAAGAAAGTTGCTGTTATGCGCCCGCTCGAACCATAAGTCGTCCACTTCGCATAATCCGTTGCCAGCCCGATAAATCAGATCGACACAGTCGCGACCGCGTTCGGCTTTGGCGAGCCAATGCGGAAATGTTTTCTCCGTTTTACATCCGACGCGCTTGAGCGCTTTGATAGCCAAATCGACATGTTGCGGCCGCAGATATAGATCGAAGTCTTTCGTCTGACGCGAGACGCCTGCGTAAACCTCCACCACGTAAGCGCCGCCGATCAAAAACGGAATCTCCGCATCCTGCAATGCGACCACCGATCTGCGATGAAGACGATTGGCTTTACCTTTGTCTTTCCGAGCCGCTGCTCTCTTTGCAGTCATCACCCATCATAACGCAATCAAGACGCAAAACGCGCGCATGGAGGGGCGAGCTCCCGCGAGCCTGCGCATAAGGCGTCGCAGAGCTCCGCCTGCCAGAAGCGTCCGTAGATGACGGCGATTACGTTTCTCAAGAAGAATGGCTAAGCGCGCGCTACGAATCGCTGCGACTGCGGATCTTCATTACGGCAAACACTCGCGTGGCACGTTGCATGAAGCGTTCGCCGAGATTTCAAGCAACGCTGATATCTTGCTGCTTTGTGGCGACCTCACGGATTATGGACTCCCGGAGGAAGCCGAGGCACTCATCGCCGATATTCGCGCTGCCGTGAAAATCCCAATGCTAGCGGTGCTGGGTAATCACGACTTCGAATCGGGACAAGCAGAATTGGTTTGCAAGGTTCTTGATGATGCAGGCGTCGACGTGCTTGACGGCGAAGCCATCGAAGTCGCGGGAGTCGGCTTCGCCGGAATCGCCGGTTTCGGGGGTGGTTTCGGCCGGCGAATGCTGAACGCATGGGGCGAGCCGCTCATTAAACAATTTGTGCAGGAATCAATCAGACACGCTGTCCGGCTGGAACAAGCGCTGTCGAAACTACAAACAGAACGGCGAATCGTACTACTGCATTACTCTCCTATCCGTGCCACTTTGAAAGGAGAACATCCCGAAATTTTTGCCTTCCTTGGTTCAAGCCGATTGGAAGAGCCAATCAATCGGTTCCGCGTTAACGCAGTGTTTCACGGGCACGCCCACAACGGCATTCTCGATGGTAAGACTTCGACCGGCATTCCCGTTTATAACGTCTCCGCCCCAGCGCTTCGAAAAACCGGAAAACCCTACCGCGTCGTCGAATTGTAGGGTGTCTGTGTCAGACGCCAATCGCCCCCAGGGATTTCTCGGTCACAACGCGCCATGCTTCTACATCGGCGCGGCTTCGTGTCGGTGAAATGCATCGGACAGCCTTTAATGAATCGAACGTCACTTCAGGAAACGGCACTTCAATCGAATGCGTCAGCAGGCGTCGATCCTGATTCGACATCCTCTTATAGAGCAAGCTCAAGTGCGGATTTAGCTGGTAAGCAGACGGATTTTTCGCCGCGGTACGAATGCTTTGATTAAACCGCTGCAACTGTGTCGTCACATCAAACTGCACGAAAAGGGTTTTAATAAACTCAGAGGAACTACTGACATCGAGGGCTTGGAGAGCAATTCGTTCGCAAGCTCGTGCGGCTTTTGAAAGCACTTCGTCAACTGTATCCGTACAATCCACTCCGACATGGATCGTCACATGCGGCTCGAATTTAGGCGCGTTATATCGTTCCGCGAGATCGTTAATGACACTCTGGAAATAACTGCGTGCCGGCTCAGTTGGAATGAGCCAGTAGGCAATAACGATTCGTCTGGCCATTGCCGAGCAAGTTTTGCAACTTGTCCTCTCACTCGCTGCGCACCTGACGGCTCGGAAGCCGTCATTCCTTGTTGGTCTTCAATCTCAGGCGCCGGCTTTTTCCTTCACGACGTCTTTTGAATTGATGTCGATGGTAATCATGAAACCATTGGTGCCCTTGAATTCGAACGGCTTGTCTCCGGCGCGATAAGCCTCGACCTCGTTCGGCATCATGAGAAAGCCGTCGTTGCGCGGCACACCCCAATATTTCAGGTTCTTGAGCACAATTGGCTCGTCTGTCATTCCCTGAAATTTGTTGAGAGTGACCTGGCCTGCTTTTCCGTCGCCCAACTTCGCCTCGGCATGATCCCTGGTTGCCGCCCACGTCATGTTTGCGTCCTGCGCCACCGTAAAGGAGTTCCATTTCACCGGATAGACGTGGCCGAGGATGGCTTTGATTCCCTCGCGCTGCTCAGGCGTAACGGAAGGATCGAAGGTCAATGCCGCCCAATCCATTTGGCCTTTCGAGAAATCGCCGCCCAAATCGCCAGCAACCCAGAACTTCGCACCATCGAGTTTGGTATTACCGTAACTGCCATGGTTGACGTTGAAGGCGTTGTTAAACTTACAAAAATGTTCACCGCCTTCGCCATGTGAATGGCCGGCATGCCCGTTATGTGCGGCCGGTTGCGTATTGAAGTAGCACTGGCAAAACATCGGGCAACTACACGCCTCGATAATACTCGCGTTCATCGACCAGTCGGGCGCGGCCGATTCGGCTGAAATTCCCAACCGCGCTGTTAGAAAAAGAACAGAAAGAGTAAGACTAACTATTCGCATAAGAGCCTCCCTTCGAAGTTTATGACTTATGTTTGTAGGCTCGTGAGACGCGCGGAGTCAAGCTAATCCGCTATGCAAACACGTCGTAGTCAATGCGGGTCGCGCCAGGACAATAACTCCACTTCTACAGTCAATTCCGTAGCAGCAACTAGGAAAGCGACGCGACGACGCGTACGCACTCCGAAAGCTTCGCGAAACAAGAAGGACAGTTCCCGTGTAGTTTTCGCACGGAAGTCCTTTAAGAGTACGATGCGTCCTCGCATCGCTTTTCATGTCTCAGCCAAATGTATTTGTGCTCGTCGATAGTTAGGTTTCGTTGAATACTACTGATCTTTTACTTTATGCCGACGAATGTTCTTGGAACTGAGCTGAAATGTTGTTGTCGTGATCCGATGACCGGATTTTATCGGGACGGGCTTTGCCGCACCGGACCTGAGGATATCGGGCTTCATACGGTCTGCGTGAAAGTGACGGAGGAATTTCTCGATTTCTCTGTGCTGGATGGAAATGACCTTGTCACGCCACATCCGGAATGGGGTTTCCCCGGACTGAAGCCGGGCGACAAATGGTGCGTGTGCGTGACGCGCTGGAAAAGCGCGCTGGATCATAACCGCGCGGCTCCTGTTGATCTTGAAGCAACGCACGCCTCCGCGCTTGAGTTCGTCACGTTAGAAGAACTGCAGGCGTACGCACTCTCTGAGTAGAGCGTGCGGTTGAATTCGATGGAGTTTGCCGCCACGCTAATCCCAAATTGAACCTTCCGTTTAGTCTTTTCTTGGCGCTGCGGTACTTGAAACCGAAGCGCACGTTTCTCTCGATCATCACACTAATTTCGGTCCTTGGAGTGATGCTCGGCGTGACGGTGTTGATTCTCGTCATTTCTGTCATGACCGGGTTCGATCGGGAACTGCGTCAGAAAGTGATCGATTTCGATGCGCACATTCTCGTGAGCACAGAAGACGTCTTGCGCGACTGGCGAACACTCAAAACAAAAATCGATAACACGCCGGGCGTAGTTGCGACGGCTCCCTATATCCAGGGACCGGTCATCGTGGAATTTCAAAACCGGCGGGTCGCCCCGCTGATTCGCGGAGTCGATCCCGCCGAGGAAGAGAAGGTCATCCCGCTGCGAAAATTCATCAAATACGGCAACCTCAACTTGGAAGGTGATTCCACGGTACTCGGAATCGAGCTCGCGCGTAAATTGCAGGCGAACGTCGGTGATAAAATCACCGTCTATTCGCCGGGCAACCTTGGACAGATTCTCGACGGCATCAAAAAATTGGAGACCGCCAAGGGCGACGAGGAAAAAAAAGCGATCGACCAATTGCGCGAGGTGATCCTGCCGAAAGAACTGACTATTACCGGCATCTTTGAGACTGGCCACTACCTGCACGATTCCGAGTATCTGCTCGTGCCGATCTATGTAGGGCAGGAGTTATATGGACTGCAAGACGGATTGCACGGCATCACCGTTCGGACTGACAACCCGTACAGCGCCGAGCGAGTCAAACAAGCGATCGAACAATTTCTCCAACCACCAGAATACGCACAGACCTGGATTGACATGAACCACCAATTTTTCGAAGCCGTGCGACTAGAGCGCAGCGTAATGTTTTTCCTGTTGTTCTTTATCGTGGTTGTCGCGGCCTTTGGAATCATGAGCACGCTCATCACGGTAACAGTGCAAAAGCGGCGCGAGATTGGAATTATGAAAGCCCTTGGAGCGAACATTGCGCAAGTCATCTGGGTTTTCCTCGGACAGGGAACGATCGTCGGTCTCTTTGGAACTCTGACAGGATTAGGACTCGGGATGACGTTAATTCGTTATCGCAACGAGTTCAGCCAGTGGCTGGCAACGACGTTGCACATCGAAGTCTTCCCGCGCGAAGTCTATCAATTTTCGGCAATCCCGGCGGAAGTCATCCCGAGAGATGTCGCCATCATTTGTATTAGCGCATTTTTTATTTGTTCAATTGCCGCGCTGATTCCCGCATATTTCGCCGCACGGCTCGACCCGGTGAAAGCCTTGCGTTACGAGTAGTTTCTTCTCTTACTCCCGCTCCTGCTCGTAATCGAGTTCACAAAAGCCTCAAGTGCGGACGTGGTGTAGTCATATCCTTCCGCCCATTCACTTTGACGCGGGCCAGCTACGTTAAGGACATCGATCTTGTTCGTGCGGACAAAATCGGCGATCAACTGCGCAGCCTTTTCAGTGGAAACGTCGGAAGAGTCAATCAGTTCGTGCGGCCGTCGTTGCTCAACGCAGAAGTGGACTGTCTGCTCGGTCCCGCCGCTCAGTTTGCCGGGGTAAATGATAACCGTTCCGTCTGAATCTTTGATGTTCTTCAAAGTTCGCTCGGAGAATCCACCGTTTTCCAACTCCTTAAGTGGATAACAATCCGGAATTCTACCCAATTCATCGAGACGCCCAGTTGGGCACGAACCGCCAGCGTCGATTCCGTGCTTCAGCGCAACATCAAGCGCTGCACGATCCACGCCCTTTTGTCCGCCCGAGATGATTTTCACCTGCCTTGGGCGCGCTTAGTCCCCCGTAGGAACGATATCCGCGCGCTCGAGCATTAAGATCACACTTCGTTCAGGCGCGCGCGTGCGATGGCGCACACCCTTGGGCACAACGAATCCTTGCCTGGGTGCAAGATCGACAACCCGGTCCTCAAGATCGATCAGGAAATGTCCATCAAGAACGAAAAAGAATTCGTCAATGTCCTTGTGTTCGTGCCAATGATATTCGCCCTGAATCACCGCCATCCTGACGACAGAGTCGTTCACTTTGCATAGCGTTTGGTTGTACCATTTGTCCGTGCACGCATCTGCCAGTTTCTGCACATCGATTAGTTCAAGCGGCCCATGCAAAACGTTGAGGTAAGTCTTGTACGGAAAATCTTGCGGAGACTTGTTGGAATCCATGATTCGAATTTGAGCGCAAACGCATGCGAATCGCAATATGGCTGTAGCGGCAGGCGTGTCGCCTGCGGTTCGTCGTATGCAGCCGGCACGCCTGCCCTACAGAAAAGAATTTATTCCTCTCCGTCGAAATAATCGGTCTCTTTCCCTTTCACAACCACGCGATCTGCTGCTGACGACTTGTTAACTTTCCATTTCCCACTGTCCGGATAATAGGCTGATTCGCCGACTGGGTTGTCTGCGATCACGTAATAAATGAAGTCTTCCTGGCCAGGGTTGCTAAGTTGATGCGGTTCGTCTGGTCCGAAAATGAACGCGTCTCCGGGCACGACGTCAGTCACGCCATCCTTGTGACGAATGCTTCCTTTTCCGGAGACGACTAAATAGAACTCCCATTGGGCCGAATGCGCATGATAGGGAAAAGCTTGTTTCCCAGGAGGCACTCGATTCCATTCCAGATCAAACGGATGACGCTTCGCCAGATCGAGCGAGCCTGGTTCGCGCCCGAGCGCTTCGGAAATTCCTTTGAAAGACGCTGCATATTTCCCGCCTGGCGACTGCCACGGTTCTTCCTTGATTTCGTTTAGATTTACTTTGCGCATTTCAGTCTTTTGTCATTGCGACCGAAGTGGAGAAATCTCTAACTGCCCCTCTTCGAAATAGCGAGAGATGTTTCGACGGCGCCTGTTCTGAGCAAAGTCGAGGGCTCGACATGACAATTATTCATTCCTCGCCGTCGAAATAATCAGTCTCCGCCCCTTTTACGACGACTTCTTCCCGGCCATCTGTTGTCACTGCCCACTTGCCGCTGTCGGGGTAATAACAGGAATCGCCGGTATTCCCGCCGCTACGCGGATTATCGGCGATCACGTAATAAACAAAGTCCTCGTCGCCCGCGTTCCAAAGCTGATGTGCCTCACCGGGCTGAAAGAAAAATGCGTCGCCCGGCCCAACTTCGATTGTCCCATCCTTATCGCGGACGCTACCACGACCGGAAACAACGAGATAAAGCTCCGATTCAGCCGCATGCGCGTGATACGGGCAAAGCGTTTTACCTTTGGGAATTCGCACTAAGGTCAGATCAAAAGGATGCCGTTTGGACAGGTCGAGCGACTCCGGCTCGCGGCCAAGCGCGACGGAAATATTCTTCATGTACCTATGAAACTTACCTTTCGGCGATTGCTTCTCCTTCTCAGCGACATCGTTCAAATTCACCTTGCGCATATGGATCAGGTCAATCTTTTGTAACAACGTCCCGAGCAGCGAATCGACGTCGCGTTGTGATCGAAAAAACAGCTATCCCGGCCCAAATCAAGTTCACAAACGAAGAAGGATAAGCTCGATAAAAGATTGTGTTTACGACCAGGAGAAGGCTGCCAACGATGTTGAGGAGCTGATAAGGCGCAGAGTCCGCCTCCAATTTCCTGGAGGAAACCATTGCATAAGCGAAAAGGAGAGCTGCGGCTCCCAGCCATCCAACCGCATCAAACCATATCTGATTGTTCATGCTCTATTATCTTTGCGTTGAAGACCGCATCACACGTTCAGTTTCTTCGGCAGCTTTTGTTTGAGCTTTTCGACAGGCTCGAAGAGGTCACCGAGTTTTTCCACACGGGCGAGGACCTGGTCAGAGCGAAACCTCAACAGCTCGGCGTTTTTCTTTTTCAGGCATTTTTCGACTTCGTTCCAAGTCACGGGAGTTGAAACTGTCGGTTCATCCCTGGCGCGGAGCGAATAAACGCAAATGGTTGTCTTGTGTTCGTCGTTCTGGCTCCAATCGACGAACACTTTGCCTTTGCGCACCGACTTGGACATGTTCGAGGTGACCAAATTCGAATGCTCGCGCTCCAGGTATTGCGCCAGAGAGCGCGACAAATCCTTGGTTTGATCGTAAGTCACCGACGTATTCAGAGGAACATAAACCTGCAGTCCTTTCGATCCGCTCGTTTTGGCAAACGATTTTAGTTTCATTTTGCCTAACAAATCGCGAAGCCATAGCCCGACCTGACAGCATTGAACCATGTCGGCAGGCGCGCCGGGATCGAGATCGAACACCATCATAGTGGGGCAGTCGAGATTGCCTTTGCGAGAGAGGGACGTGTGCAGCTCGAGGTCGGCAAGATTTGCCGCCCACACAAGCGTCGGCAAATCATTGGCGAGACAATAATGCATGCTTCGTTGGTTGCCTTCGCTCCACACCTTCGCCGTCTGCACCCACTTGGGCCGATGCGATGGGCAATTCTTTTCGTAGAAAAATTCGCCGTCCACACCGTCGGGGTACCGCTTCATGGTGAGCGGACGATCCCTTAGATGCGGCAAGAGAACTGGTGCGATGCGAATGAAGTAATCGATCACCTGCCCTTTCGCGAATCCAACCTTCGGATAAAGCACCTTGTCGAGATTCGATACCTGAATCTTACGATCTTCGATGATTAGCTCGGCTTTTTGAGGCATTGTTGAAAGGGCAACGTCCAACGCTCAACGCCCAACGTCCAACATTCAATTGAAGTGAGCGCCGTACACGCGATGTCATCCTGAACGGAGTGAAGGATCTCTCACAAGGTGGTTGGTCATCCCAAATACTTTGTGTGATAGGCGCTTCGATTGCGAGGTCTCTCGCTATGCTCGAGATGACCGCGCTTTCAGGCGAAGAATCTCTCGGGCGGAAGCACAGGCTGCGGTTTGCAAATGCGCTGCACGCAATGTTCCCAGCTTTCGTGGCCGCTGAGGATCTCAATTTCCACTCGCAAGAAAAAAATGGGCACCTTCACTTCGGCCTCGGGCAAACGCGGCATGCGCACCGAATCCTTTTCTGTTGTCACAATCATCTCCAAGTCGCGCCGGATACAACGTTTGATGAAACTGATGAGCTCCGCTTCGGAATAGTAATGATGATCAATGTAACGCGTGGCCAGATCGACATGCGCGCCGAGCTTTGCCAATGCGGCTTCAAAACTTTCCGGCGCGGCGATGGCGCTGATTGAGCCGATGAAAGCATCACGCAAGCGTTCCAGCGGCACTTTCTCGCCGGTGAAGACATTCTGCAGGTACAGCGGCTTATGCGCGCATTCGATAATCTCGGCAGTGCGATTGTAGCGGCGAATGCGCTTCACCAGGGCATCATTCGGTTCGCCGGTGTTTTTCGTGATAAAAATGTAGCTGGCACGCCTCAGATTTCGCGGCGCCTCGCGCAGCGTGCCTCGAGGAAGAAGGAATTCATTACCAAACGGGGCTTGCCGATCCACAAGGACGATGTCCAGGCGATGTTTGAGATGGAGATACTGCAAACCGTCGTCCAGCAACAGCGTATCAATCTTCCATTTCTCGATGGCAAGCAGACCACTTTTGACGCGGTCCTTGTCCACGAGGACGATCACGTTCTTCAAGTTATGCGCGAGCATGTAAGGCTCATCACCGGCCGTACGTGAATCCAACAAGAGCGATGTACCGTCGGAGACAATCCGCGGAGGATCGGGGTCTCTGTACAACCGACTTAGCAAGCTTCGTTTGCGCGGCACGCTTTTGTAACCGCGACTCAGAATTGCCACTCGACGCCCGCCTGTTTGCAACGCGCGAGCAATTTTTTCGACGATCGGCGTCTTGCCCGTCCCTCCGACAGTCAGGTTGCCCACGCTGATCACCAGGACGCCAAGCGCGCGCTCACGAAAAATTCTTTTCCGGTAAAAATAAAGCCGGAGCTGCACGAGTCGATCGTAAGCAAAGGAGAGCGCGTAGAGGATTCCGCGTAAAATCGAGGCGCGAACGCCATGACGGCGTTCCAGCACAACGTCGATTCCAAACTGCTCCAGGTTTTCAAGCCGCCGGCCCATGGTAAATGGTGATCAGTGATCAGTAATCTGTGATCGGATAAAATGCGCGCCTCGGTTATCGGCACGCGTGACGATTGTACGCGACAACGATGACCGGGCGGCGCGCTTCATTGCCGCAGCGATCCGATCTGGATGTTGCAACGTGATGGCGCAGATTGTCGAGCCACTGCCGCTGAGGAAGGCGCCAAGCGCACCCGCTTTTTCCGCCGCAGCGATGACGCCGGGAAGAAACGGAATCAGTTTTGCGCGAAACGGCTGATGAATGAAATCGACGAATGCGCCCCGCAGGTTTTTGTAGTTTTTTGAAGCGAACGCCGCAGTAATTGCACACGCGTTTCCACAATTCTCAACCGCTGCGGCATGCAAAATTTTGGATGGCAGGAGCTTTCGTGCTATCGAAGTTCGAATTTCAAGCTCCGGAACGAGTAAAACGAAACGCAACTGCGGCGAAACTTCAAAACGCTGAAAGGTAGGGACGCCGCGCTGCGTCGACCCTACTACCACCGTAAAACCGCCGAAGGTTGCCGGCGCAGCGTTATCTGGATGACCTTCCAAGTCAGCGCATAGTTGGAACAGCGCCAATTGATCGAACGGATCGCCGCTGAGCCGGTTGAGTCCATGCAAAATCCCAAGGCGAATGGTTGCGCTGCCGCCCAGACCTCGCGACCGGGGAATTTCTTCGACGATTGAAAAAGAAAACGGAAACGTACGGCGACGGGCCTCTTTAAAAAATCGCCAGGCTGCGTGTGAGACAATTTGCGGGTGGGGTTGTTCCGGCGATCGACCGCTAGTAACTGTTACGCTGTTATAAATGCGCAATGCGACACCGAGGCAATCGAAACCAGGACCGAGATTTGAGGTGCTCGCCGGAACGCGAACGGTAACTTGCTGCATTCGGAGACGGAGTGTAGCGACGCCCAGCTTCAGCGGCAACCGGTCCCTTAGGCCATGCCGCATCGAAAGTATGCCCTTGGATACGGCTGACGAAAATGAATCCTGGCTGGATTGATGCAGGCTTGCTTCGGGACTTCCAAGCCGAGGGAACGGACGCGCACAGGCTCTGCACGATGGAGGATGGCTGGGTGGAACGGTTTGGGCGCGACATCCTCATCTCGTTTAAGAGAGTTCGGGTCCGCGAGCGGCTCATCCAGGAATTGAAGGAGTGGGCAAGCGGCACCCTTTTCAACTTTGGATGCATTTTCGCTCGCTTCGTTCCTCGAAAAAGCGAACAACGCGAACCGCCCCGGCTCATATGTGGCGACCCAACTGAAAACCTCCAGACGATTGCTATCGAGCGACATCTGAAATTTGCGATCGACTTCGGCGTGGGCTTCTCTGTGGGCTTGTTTCCCGATCAGAGAGAAAATCGTAGCTATGTCCGTCGCATTGCTCCCAAGCGGCTGTTGAACTGTTTTGCCTACACCTGCTCTTTTTCGGTGAATGCAGCCTATGTGGGAGCAACAACGCTCAACATAGACCTTTCCAAGAAATCTCTGGCACGCGGACGCGAGAATTTTGCATTGAACAACCTGCCAGCACTGGGCCATCGCTTCATCGCCGACGATGTGATGACGGTACTGGCGCGGCTAGCGCGTAAAGGCGAGAAGTTTGATGTCATTATCCTTGATCCACCAACTTTTTCGCGTGCGTCCGGAGGAAAAACCTTTCATGTTGAAAACGATTTCGAAAAATTGCTCGTCGATTCCCTCGAACTGACAGAGCGAAACGGCCATGTTCTCGTATCGACCAATTGCTCCACATTGCGCGAGCATGCGCTGGAAGTCATGGCTCGCTACGGACTCAAGGCAGCGCGCCGCGCCGGCACGTTTCATCGATCGCCCCCGCTGCCAGATTTCCCACCGGGCACAGGCGCCAGCTCAGTTTGGCTGACCTTGCGTTGACAGGTCGATGCGCGCAGGGCAGGATCAGAATTCGAATCATTAAACGAAATGAATCGCTCATCTGCCGAAGTTGCTGCCGAATTTCCCGAACGCGGACTGCATTGGGTGAAAGAACAGGTCGAGACAGCTCTCAGCGAGACTGAGGATTACGTTCGCGAAAGACCGGCGCAGTCGCTTCTGTGTGCATTTGTGGCCGGGTACGTTTTGAACCGGTTGCCGCTGGGCCGAATTGTGGGCGGGCTCTTTCGATTGCTCGTCGCGGCATTAAGGCCCGCGATTCTGATCTACGGTGCCGCGAAACTCTATCAGGCGGGCCAGGAAGAAAAATGATGTCGTAGAAGTGCTCGCTGAGCCGGGACTTGTCTCAGGCCCTGCGTTTTGATACATGCGCCGGTAAGATTACTCCTCGAGCGTGAACCCAATCTTGAGCGTCACCTGCCAGTGACCGACTTTGCCGTTCTCGACGTCTCCACGGGTCTCGGTCACCTCAAACCAACGCATGTTGCGGACGGTCTTTTCAGCGCGTGCCAGGGCGTTCTTTATCGCCTCCTCAAATCCGTTGGGCGAGGAACCAACCATCTCAATCTTTTTGTAAACATGATCAGACATGCGCCCATTATTTCCCGATGACATGCTCGAACACAACAAAAAGCCGAACGTTAGGCAGGATCGGCGCTTTGCGCTGATCGGACACCCCGGCTCCCCGACTAGGCGGAATATCGCCAAATTTGCTTTACAAGCGCATCGTAATTTCGGCAGCCTCGCCTCGTGCGAAAATTGCTGACGACCTCGGTGTTGTTCCTGGCTGCTGCTTCCTGCCTCCGAGCTCAGGATCAAGAGCGGAAGCTGGTGGATCGTTTACTGAGGCCCGACATGACTCTGCAAAGCAGCGAACAGAAGAAAAAAATCACCGCTGATGGCACATCGATAAACAAGAAGGCGAGCGTCGGCACATTTTACGTGGAGAAAAAACCGGATTCGAAAACGTTTTCGAAGACACGTGAATTCTCGACGGGGCAATTCAATTCGCGGCCTTTCCACGGCAACCGCAGCGCATTTGAAGACTCATCGCGGCAAGCAATGGGAAATTCTCGATTTGCTTATCCAACGCAAACGGCCCGCGGTTCCCGCGATGCGCCTCAATCCAACAAAAAGGTTGCCAGCCGCGGATACGCACAGAACCGGCCTTTTCTGGATCAGGGTAAAAGCCAAAAATCGCTCAACCGCCAAAACGCGCCGCTCACGATCGACCAGGTGCGCGAGTTGTTGAACAAAAACAAGTAGCGCGCAGGCTGGCCGCGCTATTGTTGATCATGCAGCCGGATGAAGCTCTCGCATTGTTAAGCAAAGGCGCGGCGCAGATCATTAATGCGGAGGAATTGCGTGAAAAACTCGCGCTCGAGCGGCCGCTGCGGGTGAAATTAGGTGTCGATCCAACCACCTCCGATATTCACCTTGGGCACACCATTGTTTTGCGAAAACTGCGGCAGTTCCAAGATCTGGGTCACCAGGCAATTCTCATCATCGGCGATTTCACGGGAATGATCGGTGACCCGAGCGGTCGGTCTGTGACGCGGCCGCAACTGACGAGTAGTGAAGTCCAGGCGAATGCGGCGACTTATCGCGAGCAGGCTTTTAAGATTCTCGATCCCGCGCGGACAGAAACCGTGTGCAATGGCGACTGGTTTCGAGTCATGTCGTTTGAAGATGTTATTCGACTCAACAGTCGGGTGACGTTGCAGCAAATGTTGCAGCGCGAAGATTTCAAAACGCGGATCGATAACGAGCAATCGATTCGCGCCCACGAAATTCAATATCCAATCATGCAGGGCTGGGATTCGGTAATGGTAAAGGCCGATGTTGAGCTCGGAGGAACGGACCAGCTTTTCAACATCTTAATCGGACGCGATTTTCAAAAAGAGGAAGGTCTGCCGCAGCAGGTCGTTTTTCTACTCCCAATTCTCGAAGGGCTGGATGGCTCCAAGAAAATGAGCAAGAGCCTCGGCAACTTCGTCGCAATTAAGGAACCTGCTGCAGAGATGTTCGGGAAGCTGATGAGCATCTCAGACGATTTGATGGCGCGCTATTATGACTTGCTCCTTGGACGCATTCCCCCGGCTGACATGCATCCGCTCGAAGCCAAGAAGCAGCTCGCGTTCGAGATCGTGCGAACTTACCACTCGCTGGCTGTCGCCCAAAAAACGCTCGATGAGTGGAATACTCGCTTTAGCAAACGCGATTTGGAACATGCCGATCTACCTGCATTTTCAGCGACGTCAGCGGACAAAGTCGTGGTCGTCGCGCTTGTTTCGAAAGTTTATCGAGAAGTGTTCACCCTGGAAAAATCACACAGCGAAGTCTCGCGACTGATTAAACAGGGAAGCGTGGAAATCGACGGAGCGAAAGTTCGTGACCCAAAGGCGACAGTAAGCCTTAAACCGGGTCAGATTCTTCGCCTGGATAGAAAACACGCGGTGCGAGTCCGCTGATCCCTCGGACGCACGTAGCGGGGAGAACGTCGGCTTCGCAGTTCTTCAGATACTCACTTTGTCAGGCAGTAGCCGTCTGGAACATGGGCAGAACGCGCGAATGCTCGAGGTAGCTCGCTGCGATGCCTTCGAAGTGCGCACGAATGCTGCGCAGTTCGGCCGTCACGAAGCTATCCACGAAATGCAAACGCCGATCAAGCCAGGCAAAAAGCTTGTTCTTGATCTCATAATGAACCGCCAGCGTGACTTCAGTGCAGTTTGGCCGAATTTCAGCGAAATCAACAATGCCCATTAGCGCAATATTTCCGCCTACTGACTCGAACGCGTACTGGTCAGGCGGGTCGCCGTCGACCGAGAGGAGAACTGTATGTGCCTCAAAGCCTACCGGGCCGCGAAAGCTAAAATCGACCGTCTTGGACGAGGTCACAGTTGCCCTTGTGACCATCAGAAACTGCCGCCGATATGATTGGATACTGGCTAGACGAGCCTTGCACTCCGCTACTGGCTGGCTCATGTGTAAGGTTTTTTGTAGAAGCATAAAAGTAATCGTTGTTTGCGGACAAAGAGAGCAACAGGAATGCCATCCTCGTTCCCCAGCGGGATGGCACCCAGATCTCCGCCAAGCGTGTTCATTTTTTTTACACTCCTGTATCGGTACGACACGCTATCAGGGGATCGTCGAATTAAGCATAAGTCGCCAATCAGCAGGCAATTCGGTAAGGTTTTCCCCTAGTCCGGCAAGCAAAGGAACGTCCAGAATTCTCTCGAGAATATCGGCATTCGTCAGAGCGGCTATGTCACCGGTTTCCTGAGCGTTATTTAATACCAGCCCCACACAACGCAATCCGTGTCCGAGAATGCTTTGCACAGTGAGACTGGCGTGATTGAGGCAACCGAGCCGGTTGTATGCAACCGCCAGGACTGGCACCTTCATCGCAACAGCCAGATCGCAGACGAAATAATTGCCATGAATCGGCACCATCCAACCGCCTGTCCCTTCCACAATGACGTATTCAACCCGGTTCTGAAGCGAATGAAAGGCAGCGAGGATATGATCGACATCGATATCCACTTTCTCCATCAAGCTACCCACGATGGGTGCCGCCGGCGTTTTCAACCAAACCGGATTAACATCGTCGATCGTCAGTCCCTCACTACCGGCCGCTAGTAAAAGTTCTGCGTCTCGACGGTCTCCACAGCAGATCGGTTTCATCCCGGCACAGGACGTGCCCGATGCGCGCAACAAATGCAAAAGCCGGGCCGCGGTATAGGTCTTGCCTACACCCGTATCTGTCCCGGTGATAAAGAGACTCACGCGACCCGCTTCACGCGCTCCGACCGGCCCGCCGCACGATTCGCGCTAATGGTTTGCACCATTGACCGGAAAATCTTTGCACCATCCATACTGCCAAGCCGCGTGTCTGATGCGCGATCAGGATGAGGCATGAGTCCGAACACGTTTCGCTCGCGGTTGCAGATACCGGCGATGTTTTCAATGGATCCATTTGGATTTGCTTCCGGCACCACGCGACCGTCGCTATCGGAGTAGCGTAGTATCACTTGTTGATTTGTGTTGAGCTCTTGCAATGTCACGGCGTCCGCAAAGAAACAGCCTTCGCCGTGCGCCACTGGCAAACGAAGGAGCGAACCTTTCGGACAACCGTGTGTGAATGGTGAGTCATCGACTTCGACGCGAGTAGTAACCATTTCACAGACGAAACGCAGCGAGCGATTGCGAACGAGCGCACCCGGCAACAGACCGGCTTCGCACAAAACCTGAAACCCGTTACACGTCCCGAGGACGAGCTTGCCAGCGCGCGCATCACTAATGACCGCTTTCATGATTGCCGAAAAACGCGCAATAGCGCCGCAACGCAGGTAATCGCCGTAAGCAAATCCACCGGGCAACACAACTGCGTCAAAATCGTCCAGCGAGGTTTCCTTGTGCCAGACGTACTCGGCATGCAATCCGTCGAGTCCATTAATCGCCGCGAGGCAATCCTGATCGCAATTTGAGCCGGGGAACTGAATCACTGCGAATCTCATCTTGGTTTCAGTGCGCGGCACGCTGCTCTGCGTGATAATCATTGACGACCAGGCACGCGTGAATAACGCCCGGAATCCAGCCCAGCAACGTTAAAATAAGGCTGAGAAAAAAACTCGCGATGCGACCTGTTAATAGGACAGCAAGGGGCGGCAACACAACGCAGAAAAAATATCGCAGCGCTTTCATCTCGCCTTCCTCGTCTTTGGTTTTCGGGGTTCGGGCTTTGACGTCGGGCGTCGGACATCGGCTCGCGATCCATCGGAGTCGGAAATTGCCCTCCCCTCTCTGCCTCCAACTTCTTGCAACTTATAATCCTCAATCACTGGATTCGAAAGCAAATCACGGCAGAGACTATGCAATCGCTTTTCGAGATCGCCGTTTTGCCCATCGATATCGATCTCCATGTATTTCCCGATTCTAACACTGCGGACTTCCGGCATCCCCAGGTGTCGCATGGCATTACGGACTGCATTACCCTGAGGATCGAGCACCGCAGCCTTCGGCATGACGATGATCTTTGCTTTCACCTCCTCACCATATTTGCGTGCGTCCTGCGAACAAGCGCAATTCAAAAACGGGACTACTTCAGGATTACGACGTCCAGCGCTCCCTCGCGGCGTAGGACATTGACGCTCACGTCGCCTTCGTCGTGTCTGGTCAACAAAAGATCCACGCGCGCGTCTCCTACCTTCAATCCGCGGATTGTCACCTGCTGGAGGAAACGCGGTAAGATCGGCTTTGAGAACGTCACCCTTAGTTCCGGAGCCGATACGCTCAGGCCCAGGCAAGCTTCGAGCAGAAGAAACACAGCGCCCGACGCCCAGGATTGAGGAGCACACGCTACAGGATAAAGTGTTGGCGCCTCGCCAGGGCGTCTCGGGAAACCGCAAAACAGTTCGGGAAGACGATGCAGGTCGAGGAACAGGCTCGCATCGAGCAAGCCGGCAAGGACGGTAGCTGTCGATTCGCTCAAGTCATACCGCGCGAATCCGGCGGCGATCAACGAGTTGTCGTGTGGCCAGACGGATCCGTTGTGATACGACATCGGATTGTAACGCGCCTCGCTCGTAGCGACCGTCCGAATTCCCCAGCCGGAGAAAGACGCTTCATCTGTGAGCGTCGCCGCCACGCGACGTGCATGCTCTTGGGTCGCGATACCAGCGAAAAGACAGTGGCCTGCGTTCGAGGTTCGCACCTTGCAGGGCTGCTTTCTGCCATCGAGCGCAAGTGCGTATGTGGAAAGTTCGTCAGACCAGAAACTCTCTTCGAATCGTCGAGACAGGGTTTTCGCTTGCTTCGACAAATCGCGCGCTCGTGCATCATCGCCGAAAAGCTTAGCCAATTTGGCCGCCGCCAGCTTGGCAGCGTAAACGTAGCCTTGCACTTCGCATAGAGCGATTGGTCCTTCCGCGGACGTCCCGTCGGCGTGGAAAATCGCATCGTGAGAGTCCTTCCAACCTTGATGGATGAGACCGAGTTTCGATCTGCGAGCATATTCCACGAAACCGTCGCCATCGATGTCGCCATAATGATCGATCCATGTGAGCGCCCGCTCGACGTTCGGCCAAATCGACTCAACGAACGCGCGGTCCCCCGTACGCGTGTAGTACGCTCCGGAGAGCATGATGAAAAGCGGCGTTGCGTCGATGCTGCCGTAGTAACGCTTGAACGGAACTTCGCCTAATGCGGCCATCTCGCCAGCGCGGGTCTCGTGCAGCACCTTGCCCGGTTGCGCGTCTTGCGCGGGATTCTCCGTGTCCGCTTGTGTGGCAGCCAGGTACGCGAGGACACCGCGCGCGAGACTGGGATCAAACGACATGCACTGGAGCGCGGTAATAATTCCGTCTCGTCCGAATTCCGTGCTGAACCAGGGAACGCCAGCGTAAGGATACGGCCCATATGAGGTTTCGGTCCGCATCATATGGAGATCGGCAATGGAGCGATTCAGCCAATCGTTGAACTGTTCGTTTGAGGCAAAAATCCGAGGCTGTCGTGCGTGCGCCGATTCCAATGCGCTGGCCGCCTCCTGGACGACCTTTTCGTAACAAGGCTTCACCTGTGCCCGGGAATCCGCATCGACTTCGCAGACAATTGCCCAGCGGTAGCTGGCCGCCTCGCCGGGCCCCAACCGAATTTGGTAGGTGGCCGCTGACTCACTTAACCGCGTGGGTGGCGGATCGAAGACGATTCGCGTCCGGCGGATACGATCGTCCAATCCATCATACGCGAGCACCAGCCCATCCGGTACAAGCTCCGTCGGGTTCCGCTGGCCGCGGCGTTCCCGCCTAACACCTCGCACCTCGAAGATGTCCGCGAAATCAGCATCGAATTCGACTGAGAACGAAAATTCAACAGCCGCGCGCCCGTAGTTATGGATTCGAAGTCGCTCGTGACATGTTTTCTCCCAGAGAATCTTTGAACGAAAGACGTGAAGTGTTCCTTGGGGAATTACTATCTCGCCATTGCGCCACACATCGGCGTTGGTGGCATCCACCGCCAGAACGGCATTGTCCTCTCTGATGGTAGAGCTCAGCAAAAGAGGACGATCCTTTCCCAGCTTTAGGGTCAGCCGGCACAAGAATCGAGTATCCTGGTAGTATACCCCAAGCTCACCGGTACCGAATGGCTCAATGTCGCCGAATCGGTCGAAGACAGCGAAAGTATCTGCTTGCTTCAGAACCCGGGTGCGGACGTCGATGCGATGAGACGACGAGCGAATGTAAAACTCGTCCCGGATGCGAATGACTTCCTTAGCCATTATGCGCGCGCCTCCAACGGCTCGTCTTGCTTGCGATTAATTAACCGCTCGTACACCCGCAGGTAGTCATTGGCCATTCGAGTGGCAGTGAAGCGCTGCTCGAAGACTTCCCGACAACGCTTCCGGCTGAGCTTTGGAATCCGGCGCGCGGCTTCGACCGCATCTTCTACTTCTTCCACGATGAAGCCGGTTTGACCTTCTTCCATTATCTCGGGGACTGCTCCTCCGCGGTACGCGATCACCGGCGTGCCGCAGGCCATCGCTTCAATCATCACGAGGCCAAATGGCTCTGGCCAGTCGATAGGCACCAGCAGAGCATAAGCGTTTCCCAGAAACTCATCCTTCTCTCTGTCGCCGATCTCGCCGACAACCTCGACCAGCGAGTCACAGAGTAATGGCTCGATCGCGCTTTTGAAATACTTCTTGTCCACGCGATCTACTTTGGCAGCAATTTTAAGCGGAATCTGAACCCGCTTGGCAATTTCGATTGCCCTGTCCACTCGTTTTTCAGGCGAAATCCGCCCCAGAAAGGCAAGATAAGTTCCCGGCTGCGCTCGGAACCGATACAGGTCAGCCGGCAATCCGTGATAAACGGTGGCCTGCCAATTTGCCCAGGGTAAAGGCTCTCTCTGTACATTCGAGATCGAGATAACCGGCATGTCTCGAAACTCCTGGTAGAGAGGGAAAAGGTCTGGAATATCGAGCCGCCCGTGCAACGTAGTCACATGTGTTATCTGCTGACGGCGACTCATGGAAAAGTGCAAATAGTCGACGTGAAAATGGACGATATCGAATTCTGCCGCCTGTTGGAACACACGTTCAAGCATGACGATGTGGTGCGCCAGTTGATCTACGCAGTGCTTGCCGAGGCGCAACGAACGCTGGCACGCCGCGACAAGCCGAGCCTTGGTTTCCGAATCTCCGCTTGCAAAGAGAGTCACCTCGTGACCCTGGCGAACCAATTCCTCGGTGAGGTACGACACCACCCGTTCGGTTCCTCCGTAATATTTCGGCGGAACACTTTCGTAAAGCGGCGCGACCTGAGCGATTCGCATAACAATCCTAAACCCTCCCTAAAAAGAACTATTGAAAATTCCCGGCCCAGCCCTGGCAGGTCAAGGCTAGCCGCCACTATTCCTTAACTTTCCCGGACAACCTCGCCCGGCTTCTTATCTTCACGCAACCCGAGGAAGACCGGCGCACGCAACTTTTTGTCTCGCGTCCACTCGGCGAATTTGATTTCACACACGAAGACTGGATTCACCCAATGCATTTTCCGCATCATCGACGGTGTGATGTCCTGTACCCATTGCCCATTTTGCTTTGATGGTAAATCGACAAACGGGCAATCGTCGCGTGCTTCCTTTTGGAATTTCTTGTGCAGCATCGACAATGATTTCGCAGTGAAGCCGGTGCCGACTTTGCCTGCGAAGACGAGCTTTTTGTTTTCGTAATAACCAACCAGAATCGCACCAAAATACTTTCGCGCGCCCTGCGGCGGCGTGTACCCACCGATAACGAATTCCTGTTCGTGGACGCATTTGAGCTTGATCCACGCGCCGCTTCTACGCCCGGGCTCGTAAACTGAGTTACGTTGTTTGCCGATGATTCCTTCCAAGCCACGGCGCTTCACTTCTTCGAGCAGCCGTTGTGCGTCTCCGTCGATCGCGCCTGAATAGCGAACAGGGTCTCTCGCATCGGCACAGAGTTTTTCCAGAACATTTTTGCGCGCCTCCAATGGTAACGAAAGGAGACTTTTGCCGTCGACCTGGAGCAGGTCGAACGCATAAAAATATACGGGGCTTTTTCGCCCTTCCATCTCGCGCGCTTGCAGCAGTTGAAAAGAAGACCTGCCTTCCTCGTCGAGCGCGACCATTTCGCCATCGATCACGCATTCGCGCGCTGGCAAAGCTTTTATCGCTTCTACGATCTCAGGGTATCGCTTAGTCAATTCATTTTCATTTCGCGATAGCATTGAAACTTTGTCGTCCCTTTTGACGCCGATCAGGCGGATACCGTCGAATTTAAGTTCATAAATCCAATCGCCCGTCGTTGGTGGTGTGTCGACCAGCTTCGCTTTCATCGGCTCGATAAACCGAGCTTTTGCCGAGGGCAAACCTGGTAGGGATGCCATTGTAGGTCCACCGCGTCGGTTGCCCCGCTTCGCGACCGGCAGGCGATGCGCCTGCCCTACGACCTCATTCTTTTGCTTTTTTTTTAAAGCGGCACGAATCCGAGCTTTGAATTGTGAGGTGGGACTCTCGTCTGCTTGGCGACCGGACTCCCACTCGGCATCGCGAGCTTTTGCGATTTGCTCCATGGTGCGTCCAGTTTTCACCGAACGGTCTTCTATTTTTTTCGATATCGGCTTCGCATCATCTCCTGTTTTCAAGATCAACCACTGATTCTTGGCATCATCACGACCCCGAATCCGGACCAGGGTCCATTCGCCTTTTGCTTTTTCACCGTCGAGAACGAGATGGAGCTTGCCTTCCTTAAGCGATTTCACCGGTTGTTCACCGTAAACGCGGTAATTCCCGCGGTCCCATACCATCACCGTGCCGCCGCCATATTGCCCCTCCGGGATAATTCCTTCGAAGTCTTCGTATTCGATCGGGTGATCTTCCACTTCCACTGCAAGATGCTTTTCACCTCGTTTCCAGGGAAGCCCTTTAGGCAAAGCCCATGATTTTAGAACGCCCTCCATTTCCAGGCGAAAATCATAGTGCAAACGGCGCGCTGCGTGTTTTTGAATAACAAAACGCGACGCGCCCTTGACCTTTTGCGGCAACGGTTTGCCCCCGGCCGGCTCAACTGTTCTCTTGAAGTCGCGTTTCCGCTTGTATTCGGCCAGTCCCATTCCGCTGTAACTTAACTGCGGATCAGCGACCTGCACGCGACGTTGTAGAGCCGCTCGCGAACGCCCATTTCAATACCCGGCGTTCGGTTGCCGCGAACGCCGTTACAATACCTACGCTTCGCCTGGCAACGGCTCGCCGACGAGATAGCGAACAAAACGGCGGATGACGATGTTCTCACCCAGTTCCGAAATCTTCCCATTGAGCAGGTCTCTAATGGTTACGTCGGGATTTTTAATAAAACCTTGTTCGAGCAAGCAAACGGTGCTGTAGAATTTCTCGAGTTTTCCTTCGACAATTTTGTCCGCAACATTGTCAGGTTTGCCTTTGACCTGTGCCTTGTAAATTTCGCGCTCAGCTTCGACCAGATTTCCTGGCACATCAGCGCGGCTGACATAGAGCGGGTGTGCTGCTGCAATATGAAGGGTGATGTCCTTCACGAACTCACGAAAATTCTCGTTCCTGGCCACGAAGTCGCTCTCACAATTCACCTCCACGAGCACGCCAACCTTCCCTTGCAGGTGAATATAAGAAGCCACGACGCCTTCTTTCGTTGCGCGCGAAGCTTTCTTTCCAGCGCTGGCAATTCCTTTGGTCCGCAAAATCGTCTCCGCTTTCTCCAGATCACCGCCGCTCTCCACGAGAGCGCGCTTGCAATCCATAAAACCTGCGTTGGTTTTTTCGCGGAGCTGCTTAACTAGTTGAGGATCAATTTCGGCTGTTGTTTTCATTAAAGTGACTTGAGCGTTGAAAATGGAATCCAGCGTCGATTATCTTTCAACCATCGGCTATCAGCTCGGCTGGCTACGCTGAGACGCCAGCCATTTCGACTTGCTCGCGGACGCGCGCTTCGTTGCTTGCCGAGACAATAGCATCCACGAGCTTCTGCAGAATCACGCGAATCGCACGGATCGCGTCATCGTTGCCAGCGATCGGGTAATCGATGATGTCTGGATCTGCGTTCGTGTCCACGATGGCGACCACTGGAATCCCAAGGCGCCGGGCTTCGTTCACGGCGTTCTGTTCGCGGATCGTGTCGATCACAACGAGAGCATTGGGCAATTGCGACATCTCGAGTATCCCATCGAGATTGCGTCGGAGCTTCGCGGCCTCGCGGTTTAGCGCGGCCAGTTCCTGCTTGCCCATCTTCTTGTATTCGGGGGATTGCTCGATCTGTTCGATGTATTTCAGCCGTCCAATGCTCTTGCGAATGGTCGCGAGATTGGTCAACGTACCGCCCAGCCAGCGCTGATTCACATAAAACTGGCCGCAAGCCAGTGCAGCCTCTTTTATTGCTTCCTGCGCCTGTTTCTTGCAACCGACGAACAAAATTCTGCCTCCACGGCGCGTCACTTCCTGAAGAAATTCCGTAGCCCGCCGAAGCTGAAGCACGGTTTCATCCAAATTGATGATGTAAATCTGATTGCGCTGCTCAAAGATGAACGGCTTCATCTTCGGATTCCAGCGCTTCGTCTGATGTCCAAAATGAACACCAGCTTCCAAAAGTTCAGGCACTAATTCTGTTGTATCTGCCATAGGAGAAAATCCGCGAGGGGGGAACTCCGGAGCGGGACGGTGAAGATGCTACAGCACGGGTCGATGTGCAACCTGAAATTCCGTGCTGTTACTACTTCTCGTTAAACGTTGCGCTCGGACTCGTAATAATGGGACTTCGGATGCCCATCTTCGACGCGCCCAGACGCAAAGCGCGATCGGGTTCGAAATTGACCCGAAGGGCGTGTCATCCTTCCCAGAAAGATGTGGATCAGCAGCAAAATTGGCAAAGCCAGGCCGACGGCGAGGTGAATCCAACTCGTCCATCCACGCAGTATTTCGCCACCGGCGTAATAAAGACCGTAGCCGGTGATGGTTAAAACGGCGAACGCACTCAGAAAAATCGAGCCGTTTGCTCTATTGCGGCGCGCCCGCCATGCGAATCTCACGTGCCCACTTAGGAGCATCCCGATGAGCACCAAAACTGCCATCGCCGCAGCGCCATGAATTTTCATCGCCCAAGCTTTTGCGCTTGTCTCAAAATCACCAGGCGACGCAGCAAGATAATTCCAATATGTCCACGCCACTCCGCTCAAGAAAAGCAGTGTCAACACCGCGTAGAGAGAATATCTCTGCAAACGCTTCAATCGAATCGAGTCCGGTCGAGGGTGTCGCATGAGTGAAACATCCAGGATGGCGCACCATCGCGCTCAAGCAACAACGCATCCGCGCGATATTGCGCCAGCAAGTCCGCAGCTTCTTCTCGCATTGCAAAAACGATTTTCGTCAGCGCATCCGCGTTCATGCACTCGACAGCCGCCACGCTCACGCTGATTAGCTCACGCGCGGATCGATCATTGCGTCCATCAAGCAATGGGCTCACATACTGCCCCTTATACTTTCGACGTTCGAAATAAATTCCGGAGGTCGCCATGGAACGCTCGCGCAGTCGCACCGCTCCGGCAACGCGTGCCGGATCGGCAGGGTGGCGCACATGAACAAGGTGCGAAGCCGGTCCAAAACTTCGAAGATCACCGCCGGCGTTTACGATTCCAGCAGTAATGCCATTATCTTTCAAAGCTTTAACAGCACGATCGACCGCAAAACCTTTGGCGATCCCGCCAAGATCAACAACCAAGTGACGGCGGAAAAAGACCTCATAGTTACGGCGAAGGAAAATGTCTCGCGACGTCGCGGTTTGACTGAATTGATAACAACGACCAGGAAGATAACTCCACTTCGTCAGCAAAGGAGCGACGGTAATATCGAACGTGCCGTGACTCTCTTCGGCAAACCGCTTTGCTGCCTTCACGACCTGCCAGGTCCACGGATGCACGATCACACCTCTTGGAAAAGCGTCGCGATTCATACGCGAGACGTCACTTAGAGGGTCGTGAAAGCTCATTAAGCGATTCACTCGCCCAATCGCAACGAATCCAGCTTCGATTCCACGGGCGAGTAATCCTTCGTCGCGCCCGCGCCCGGTGATTTCCACAAATGTGCCCAGCAGCGGACGACACCGCCGCACTTCAATGTTTGAGCGCAATCTCATAAAATGCCAAAAGGCGTTTCACTCCGTCAGCGATGTGCCGGCAACTCAAAGTTGCGCCACTGATGTTTTTGATGTCGCTATCGAGTTTGAGCGTCGATTTGCTGGTTTTCCCGACAAATTGGGCACGCCATTTTTGATCTCGAATCTGGCCACCATAGGTCTCGCGATAGTCCATGATTTCAATCTGCTTGACCGATCCATCAGCGGTGAGTCCGGCCGCATAAGTGATGAATTCGTGTTTACCGACAACTTCATCGACGATGAACCAACCACCACCACTTACACGCCAGACCTGCTGCTCATCATGCAAGACGCGGACGCCGCTAGCCTGCTCAATAGCTTTACGTTGAACGCTGGTCAGCTTCATGGGCGCCGCTGTGAATGATTTGCCGGGAAAAATCGCGTGCTGCGCTTGCTCGACGGTAAGGTATTGGATGGCGAATGCGGAAGGGGCGATTAACGCGGAGGCTGGCAGCGCGATGAAAACAAATTCCGATTTCATTGCGCACTAAAAATTAAATCCTACTTTTAACCGAAACAATTGTCGCGTTTCCTCAGCGAAGGTTTGACCATCTGCCGGCTCGTCTACACCCTTGCCGTAAACCTGATGGTTCCAGGTGAGTGTGGCCCACCAGCGTTCCTGCGAGTAATGGATGCTCGGACCAGCATAAAAAACGCGGTGCTCGAAGTTATTCAGATCGAAAAGCGGATATTCCCATCGGGTATGAATTTCCACGCCTGCATACCAGTTTGGAGCAAAGCGATAGGCCACACCAGCTGCGCCTTCGAAAGAGAGTTCTCTCGGATATTGCTCGGCAGGCTGTTTGCCCCAGGCCCATTCCGCGCCAAGATCGACAGCGCAAATTAGCCGATCTTCCAGAAAGTCTTTTTGGAAAGCGATCTCGGGTTTGATGTAGCGTTCGTGTTGATCGAGCCCATCGACTTCATCATGCAATAAGTAACCAGCCTCCAATCGTAATGCGACGCCAATGGGATCCTTGAACGGGCTCAACAAGCGATATTTGGCCGAGCCTTCAAATCCGCCGAAGCGATAAGCGTTGGTGTTGTCCAATGCATCCCGGTCGCCATCGACCCCCTTGTTGTAGAAATAATGTTGGATGAGTGAAAGGCTCGCCTGGAATTGATCGGTCAATCCATATTCGGCTTCCGTTTCGAAATGAGTTCCGTAGTACGTGCCTTCGCTCTTTCCTTCGCCCAAAGTAACGAATTGATAAACCTCCCAACGGTGCGCGGGCAGCGTTTCCGCGCCGCGCACGAAACCGAACAGTTGCTCATCTCCGCGCACGATAGAAACACAACATAAGATCGCAGCGGTAAACGCTAATCTGATTTTCATCGCTACGATTTGTAACATCGCGCGATGAATCCCGCTGCCGGGCGCTTGCCAATTTTTGACGCTGGATTGCAGCGCAATTCAGGGCGCGCACAGCAACGCGCGCGCTAACTGCTCCTGGAATTCGCAAGTCTTTCCTACCGGACCTGGCAAGGAACTCAGCAGAGATCGATAAGGCAGACGAAGACAAATTCTGCTTTCACTCCGCGACTAAAAGTTGATCCCCACTCTGAAGCGCACGTAATATTTTTCGTGCTCATCACCAAAGATGTAGCCGTCGTGCGCGGCAAACTCTTTGTTATCCTGACTGAACGCCTGTCCGATTGGTAACTGATGAAGGAATCCAAGGGTGGCCCACCACCGTTCGCCACCATAATGAATCGTCGGTCCCAAGAAGTAGGCGGAATGCTCATGGACAGTGGCATCGGCAAATTCGTGATGATTCCAAAATTCCAAACCTGCTGACCAATTGCGCACAAAGCGGTAAGAAAGTCCGGTGAACCACTCGAACATGCCATCGCGCTCGTAGCCGCCACCGTCCTCCTTCTCGAATTCGAGTTCGTAATTAACGTTCAACGCCCAAACGAGCCGGTCTT
>Ga0193735_1000045_pt1 | contig 43514 bp, 50 predicted proteins | sample U1m2metaG_FD_145080 | JGI IMG/M metagenome (GOLD analysis project Ga0193735, IMG submission 145080) | Soil microbial communities from a riparian zone of the East river system, Colorado, United States - U1m2 | ecosystem: Environmental > Terrestrial > Soil > Riparian zone | place: USA: East River... | reverse complement strand
CATAGTTCTTTTGGTTTGTAGTTTACTGTGTTCACTTTTAACCAGCAGCGTTTTCGAAGCCTTTGCGGCATTGGAAGATGATCTAAGAAACACCGCTATCTTAACTAGACAGAACATGAGAACAAAAAACTAGTGATGGATTCCATAGAAGCTTTATTCTATAGTGTCTTGTCGGAGTTGATTGATAGATATGAACAAGTATTAACGGCTGTTGAATTAACTATTACCGATCAGGAAGAGAAAGCACTAAGCGATCCTTCAAGAGAGACTATTCAATATCTTTCAACGCTTTCCAGGCAACTTATTGTGTTCAGGAGACACTTCTGGCGTGTCAGAGATGTGGTTAACTTTCTAAGCCATATGGAAAAAGACCAAAACGAGGTAAAATATATTCAGATGGCATATGACAACATCTCCCATCTTGTGGAGCTCGTCGAGTCTTATCGTGATACTATTAATTCTGTAAGAGATCTCTACATCGCAAACATCTCTTTGGAAATGAAAGATACAATGAGAACCCTTACAATATTTGCATCTATCTTGCTACCACTTACACTTGTGGCAAGTATATACGGTATGAATGGACTAGATTTGAATAGCCTTGCAAAAATACCTTCCGGTTTTATTGCTGTGCTAATATCAATGGCAGTGATAATGAGTGCTATGATTTATCTTTTCAAGAAAAAGAAATGGATTATTCTCAGAGGAAACAAAGCGTTACCTAAAGATAACTAAAACATTATCTAAGTTTGGTTACAACAATTCCAGAGAAGATAGCGATAGGCAATTGAAGCAGATATTAAAATTCAACGAAACGCATAATTCAACTATCCAACTTTCTTATCGCTCTTGGATAAAGTCTAGTCACTAAATTCTTACACCCACTGAATCGTCATTTGATCATAAAATTAGAGCGAATCTTAGTCAACCTGAGGCTATAAAAATAACCGAAAGTTACTTATTAAATCACTTTTACGTAAAGGAGTAAAATAAATTCGAAAGTGAATCGTTCTGATGTTTTAATTCATCTAATCCAAATCATCAAATTAGGGATACGGACATTAATATCAATTTTCTTACAAAGCAGACGAATCTTGAATACTCATAAATCATTGTTTGTGCTACTACATTTGAATGAAAAGGAAAACCGATACTATAACAAGTTTCATCACAAAATTTTATAAGAAAAATAAAAGTACCATATCTCTCAATAAAAATCTACTAATTTCAGGGATAGTTGGTTTTATCGTCAGCCTTATCGTTGCATATTACTCCACTAGATATTCCACCGACTATTTTCTCAATTCAGCATTAACTGTAATAATAGCATTCATTTTCTCGAAATTAGTTTTTGCTATTCTTTTTCATCTTGATAATAAGAAGAAATATACAAAAAGATTTACTGGTAGATTGAACATTCAAGTCCTAAAACAAGTAGTAACCAAGATGGTATTTGCTGATTCTATATTTGATATTATCAATAATGTATCTAGGTTCATCATTTTACTTGAATTATTGAAAATTAATTATCAACCATTACAGGCGGCTACAATAGCTTCTATCATAGCATCAGCTTTATCTTATTTAGCAATTAATTTCATTGTAAGACATATCCATGTGTTTGGCTCAAAGAAAAATGTGTTATAGAATATAATAAATTGATCCTAATTCTCCTTTTTGTGATACAGCTATCCCAATTCTAATTCTAAACTTAAATGAGGAACAGCTTAATCTGTAATAAATAATATACTCATTTGATTAATGTTAAAGGCAATCCAGTATGCATTAACGTTTACCATTTAATTCAACTATGGTAACTAAAATTGATTTCTTGTATTCAGTATCATATCGTTACTGTGAATTTGATTCTTCAGAACGATATAAAAACATTCGAGATTTAGAATAAACCAACTTGAAAAATTAACAGCAATAATTTAACAAATACGGTTAGCAAGTTATAATAAGGAGTATCGCGCATCAAACTATTTGCAAAGGATCGGATTCAGGCATTCAAGTTTTTCGAGTATAGCATAAAAATAAAAACGGGGATATGTTATTCGGAAGAGGCATTGGTCTTTGCTAATTTAGTACACAAAGTCAAATGTCCTTTTTCTTCCTTTAGAATGGATCTGACTCTGGTTCCGAACTTCTTATTTTTTACATCTTTTGCCATTGAGTTAAGAACCTCGTAATGAGCTACTTCGCCCCTTCTGCTAAACATAGAAACTCCAAAGCTTCTTGTGTATCCGGGTCTCCCCCAAGATATGTTTCCATTATTCTAGACGCTTTCTCTGCTGTTTCTATTGCTTTTTCTTCGATAGTGGATGAATCTAATCCATCGCTATGGTTAAGTCTCGAACCAGTTCTTCCATCTTCTGTTCCTGTTTCCCTGCCTCCGCTCTCATTTTCGATAGTTTCTTCATGTGTTCTGGTTTCAAGAGGCCGCGTGAATATAGTTGCTCTACTGCTTTTTGAGCCGCTTTCTCTAATCCCAATGCTTCACCAATTTTTTCTTGTATCATTTCCCGATTTGCCATATTAATACTACCTACACATTAAGACTTAATAATGATATAATTACTGTGAACAAATTCATCGAGCAATGGATAATGCATGATTCTAGATACCATCAAGAAGTAACGTGATGACATATGCATCACGGTGAGATACCTACTCAAATTAATTTACGCACTCATTGAATTTTTTATTGATCATCGGGCTTCCCCTTACCATGAAGTGTTAAATAATATATTGTAGATTAGTTATCATGGGAGACACATACGAAAAGGTAAAAGAGGAAGTCAAAAAAACGGCAAATAAAATTACAGATTCTGATACATATCTAGGTACAGATGATGAAAAGGAACGTAGAGAGAATGAAAAAGGCGGAAAGGAGTCAATGAATCCAAAAGATATATCAGAACACGAACCAACTGCGGTAAAGAGAGATAAGAATCAGGGAAGTTCGGGCGACCCAGTTTAATCTTCCTTTTTTATTTACCCAATAGAAGTAATTCATACTTAATCTATAAACTGATTCAATAATTATAGGTTAGAAAGGGATTTTTTAAAAATCCATTATGTACTGGACATAGAAAAAATTTGGATGGAGACGTGTTGAATTTTTCATTTCAATAAGGAATGGAATGGTACGCTGTTGTTAATAAACTGATAAATTCAGATGAAGTAACATACGACGGTAAGAATATCGGAGAACATACGATCGATTTGAGAGTAGAGACAATTGTTAAAGGCAACTCTGTGTTGCCTGACCTTGAAAAAATAAAGGGCATGGATGGAGTAAAGGACCTAGTTTGGAGTGAAATTGTTAGCGTTGTGGGAAAAAATATCAGTACCTTTTTCGATTATTGACAAAATTTGATAAGACTCAGACAACTTTAAGGATTTACAATCCATTTAATCCTGCCGAGCGGCAAGTTTTGGTGGCAGTAATAGGCAGTAAACTAGTTAACTAATACTATATTGATACTTTAAAAGTGATATTTTCATTTCCTGTTATTGTGCTATTTTGTCATAACTGTCCGAATATACTATTTTAGTAATCGATACTTTTTTTTAGTAATTTTAAATGTGATTGTTCAATTAGAATAAGGGCGCTGACGGATCTTACTGGTATTTATTAAGGTTTGTTGTGTATGATAGTATTGTAGCATAAATTATGAATCATATGACAATGGCGGCTATTAAACGCCAAATTCCCTTCCTAATAGGCGGTACTGTAACAGGGATAGTTATGAGTTACTATTTAGGTTTTCTTGTTACTCTACTTGTTAATTCTATAGTATGGTATCTGATATCACTTATCGTCTATAAAGTAGTTTGGAGAAAAAGGGGTCTGACTGATCAAAAAATTCTTTTAATGTATTTTCTGACGAAAGCAAAATGGCAAGAGCACACACGAACAGTGTAGAGATTACAAAGCGCTATTCTATAGTAAATGCGAAAATAGAATTAATAAAGTGAGCGTGCATAAGTGAAATTCGAATTTGCAAAAAAAGCAAAATAACATTATAAATGTGGAAATTTTTACCTTTTTCGCTTGTTATTTATTGTCTGTACGACATATTTATTAATGCAACTAGGCCCATCAGTGTTTTAATAATCTACTAAATCTTTTATTATCTGAACAATATTCCTTGTCTTATCCATCCGATTCTTATGTCGATTATATTTGAACATTATAAGCAATTAACAAAAATTGGAACTAACACAGCAAGACCAAAAATATTAGGACCAAGCGTTGAAGAAGAGGCGGCAAAGAATATTTCATAACAACAAATAAGACTGAGACCAAGTCAAATTTAGGGTTGTGACTACTCCTAGTTCCTACAATGATAAATATGTCAATTCATTCCCCACGCAACTGAAAAACGATTTACTATATGCCCACATCGATTTAGTGTTTTAATGAGTGCCAGCGTACGAATATAATAAACACTACTAAATTAATGACATTCATTGTTCTCAAAAGTACTGGTACCTGTTGATGGTTCCGATAATTCCTATAGAGCATTAGACGCGGCACTATTACTTTCAGAAAAATTAGGTGCAAAGGTTACTGCAATACATGTTATCGAAGTCATCCCAGTTTTGCATATTCAATCAGAAAAACTATTAAGAGAGCTACTGGATGCCTACAAAAAAGAAAGCCAACTTATGCTATCAAAATGTTCAGAAATAGCTACAAGAAAGGGATTATCAATAAATACGAAATTACTTCAGGGAAATGTGGGCTCAACAATATTGGATTTTTGCGAAAAAGAGAAGTATGATATCATAGTCATGGGAAGTCGAGGGATGGGAAAGTTTAAAGAATTAGTCCTAGGTAGCGTATCAAGCAAAGTCGTTCATCATTCATCATGCCCTGTAATGATAATAAGGTAATCGTATCTCTTAATAATAGCTGATTTGAGTTGGTCTGAATATCAGGAATCATATCTGCTTGGTCCCATTAGAAAAGTGGGTATCCTATAGTATCTCTCATATTTTATTGAGTAGAGAAGCATCTAAAAAAACTATTTAGATTATACATGATATCGATTATAGTAACGAGTTTAGAGTTCGTCTAAACCCTTAATTAGGTACGTGACTTTAACAGAAGCCAAAGTTCATAGTAAGATTTCTGTTTTTTATGTCTAGCCTATTTCAGAGACCTGGCGTGGATTAGGATCAATAGACTGATCATAAGGTACCGAGAATGACCTATACCATAATTGGTCGCCCTTTATGGATTCCAAAATGTATAGGCCAACTTCAGTTAATTTCACTTTACTTTTTAACAAGTTATAATAATAATCTCCCATTATAGGAATTCCCAAGGCGCTAAATTTCTCGCTGTTCAATTGCTTTGTGGGTTTATCAAAACTAATGACTCGATTCTCTAAAGAATAATTAATGTCATTGAGCGATAAACCATATTCAAGAAGCTCTAGAATCGATAGGCTCGTCACATCTAGAACGGTTACTATCCTTATTATAACTGGCGTGGTCATCAGTTTGGTAATGGCGATCATATCCATTGGATATCGTTCACTCATGCTAGAGTAATGTTAAAACTAGTTAATAACCTCATGACAGCCCGCTTTTCAGTTTCATTAGTACGAATAATTCTTAAAACCTATCATGCCGATATTACGGCAACGGCTGCTAATCTTATAATGAAAAGATTTAGTGATGCTTTGTCGAAAGTGTCGCATTTTTTATATCACCGTCTATGTGCTCTTTCACAGTCTTCTTTTTCCTTGCAGGTTATTTTTCAGCAATAGTCGCCCTTTAAGCCTGGAGGTATGACCTTAACTACTATTCATTGTACGCTTCTGATTTACAAATCTGAGTGTATGAATACTTTTTAACTGTACGTAGAACATTAGATATTGTATGACCGTAAGTCGACGTATAAATTTCGATGAGCCAATTCCGCGGATGATAGAACGATTAAAATCAGAACACATTATGTTTGAATCTAAGTTAGTTCAGGTTGAGAATAATATAAAAAGAAATGATATTAGACTGGCGGCTCAAGGAATAGAGGACATGGGTAATAAGATCATTCAACACGCAGTTGAAGAGGAAGCCAGGCTTATGCGTGTCATCATGAATAATGCGAAGGATGAATCATCCGATTCTATTAGCATCATGCAAGAACACAACTGGATTATGAAGTTTCTCAACAATAGAGTAAAGTTGATTATAAATGCGTCTAAATCATCGGATCCAGCTGAAAAAGAAAAAGCAAAAGGAGATTTGAATGAGTTTGTGGACAACCTTAGAAAACATTTCAAAGAAGAAGAGCAGATTGTTTTCCCTTTAACATTGAGATCCCAATCTGCAGGTTAGCCTGAATAGTTACCGCTTTAACTAACAATTTTAGACAGTCGTATCAGAAATAATACAATACATAAATAATGTAAAGCTGAATTATAGTTATGCCAATCGATCAGGACTTCCCAAAGAATCACCAGGTAATAGGAAAACATAACCATGTTGATGGTGAACACTACCATTTTGTATGGGGCCCGGGGAGATCAGATGCGGAGACTTCAACAAAGCCAGAAGTCCAGGAAGCGTACAAATCGAGGGGAGAAGAATATGTTTCTTTAGGTGTTCATGGTACAATGGTTGCAGTTGATTGGGATTCTTGTTACGCTGATGGTGCATGTATTGAAGCCTGTCCTGTACAGGTTTTCCAATGGTATAGAACAGAACAAGATGTTCCAGCTATACAAATGGCTAATGCTACGAGTGCTGGCACGGGACAAGATCATGAAAGAGAAGGACGTGTTGATTATACTGACAAATCAGATCCTATCAGAGAACACGACTGTATTTGGTGTATGGCTTGCGTATCTGTTTGTCCTCCCCAAGCAATCAAGGTAGACCAATCTAATTTGGAATATCATGAAAAATCAGCTGGAACATTTAATGAAGAACTATCAAAAGGTAGTGCTCCTCCGCCACACGCACTTTGAATTAGACAGCTCAAATCACACAGCAAATCACACAGCATAAACTGAAAATTGAAGTAGGTAGGGAATAAATGAGTTACTGATCTTAATTTCTACTTTATATTTCTTATAATCAGAAAAATATTATTCTTGTTTCAGTTCCAATTTCAATTTCACAAGAATTGGTTTATACGCTTTTTGCGAGGTTAGACTAAACTACCTTTGAACTTGGACTCTCTCACTAACTTTAAAAAGTACTTTCCACTTATTTATTCATGGCAAATTATGAAGCGCTAAAGGCAAGCGTAGCCCAAAATGGAGAAGTTATGATTCGATTAGATACTGGCGAGAAGATCGAACTTCATATACACAATGTTAAGTTTGATGATGCCACGAAAGAGGTAGTTGTCGATGCTGCTTCTCAGACATATTTCATTGGTGTTGACAGAGTGTCTTATTATTGGATTCACAAAGAGAGTATGATGAAAGAATAATTACAAAATATAAACCAATATTTTTTGTGATAAAAAATCCTATTTAATTTTCCCTTCAAGATACTCCTTCAACGCCATTGCATTGTTAAATTTTTCCTCTTTAGCTCCATATAACAAAGTTATTGGGCCCTCCTTTGCTCTATCAATAATCGTACTAACGAATTCAGCATTTTTTTCTAGTTCTTTAAAATATCGATCTTTAAATTCATCCCATTTTCTTTCATCATGAGAAAACCATCTCCTAAGTGAATTGCTTGGCGCAATATCCTTCGGCCACAAATCTACCTTTACTTTTTCTTTGCTTAAACCACGAGGCCAAAGTCTATCTACAAGTATCCTAAAAGTGCTGTTTCCTCTAGGATTATTGTATATTCTTTCAACTTTTATCACCAATTGCTAGCTCTACCTCCAAGAATACTTTATCCATTCTGCATAAAAATTTTGTCAAACAAATATGTATCATTTATTAAAGCAAACGATAGAAAATTCGATTCCCTCTAAAAGTAACTGCTCCATTAAAATAATATCAAAGGTGTTTTTGTATGTAGAGTGTCCTTTTTACCACACTAAATGGTATCTGATAACTACCTAAATAATAGAGTTCATAGTTACGTTCTAGTAAGGAATGCCGAATATTGTATTAGCGAAACAGGATTTGTCATTGCATAAAATAAATCAAAAAATTATAAAGTGTAAATTGTGCCCACGGCTTTCAGGATATATTCGAGAAGTAGGAAAAACTAAAACAAAAAAACATATGGATCAATCTTATTGGGCAAAGCCTGTTCCAACATTTGGTGATCCTAAAGCTAAATTATTGGTTATTGGTTTGGCCCCTGCCGCAAACGGTGGAAATAGAACAGGGAGAATTTTTACAGGAGATAGCTCTGGTGACTGGCTTATAAGGGCTTTGTTTGAAATGGGATTTGCAAATAAACCTACAAGCATATCTAAAGATGATGGACTGATTTTAAAAGACGCATATTTGACTGCGGCAGCGAAATGTGCACCTCCACAAAATAAACCAAATACATCTGAAATATTAAACTGTTCACAGTATCTAAAATCAGAAATCAAAATATTAGACAACACAATCAAAGTTATTATCACTCTTGGAAGAATTGCTTTTGACGCGTACTGCAATGTGTCTCATGTAAAAGGTCTAAAATTTGGTCATAACAAGGTCTATCCTATATGCAACGATAAAACTTTGATAGTTTCATATCATCCAAGTAGAAGAAATACTAATACTGGTACTTTAACATGGCAAATGTGGATAAATATTTTTGAAGCAGCAAGATTGATAATAAATAACAAATGAACGGAGAGTGGATGTTGTGTGATATCAACAACGTAGTACGAACACTATGAAGATAAAACGAAAGGGTAAAAATAAGTCATAAGGTATTGCCAAAGATAAAAATTGTGTTATGTTATGTAGCCCCAACATAATATCATTATAGATAAATAAAATGTGTTTGATCTCCTACAGGTGTATACTAATCATTCGTTAGTTAGTTTTAGCAACCTCGTCGAGTATTTGAGTTGTCTTCAACTCTCCCTGTTTAATCGAATCTTTGATAGTCTTTGGCGAAAAGTCTGCATTTTCATAAAAGGAGTGAACAGGTTCGTCTCGTGAGATATAATGGACACCTTTTATTTCAGCGCCAGTGTCTTTTTTGTATTTCTTATACTTTCTGCGAATTCTTTCAAGTTCGCCTTTATCGACTTTTGCCATGTCGATAGAATCTTCAATCATCTGGTATAGTTCATTTATGTACCTAAGGTATTTTGTTATGACTTTGGATATTGCAACAGTATTTAGGGTTTTGTCACAAAAGATGATATCTCTTGTTCTATGATAAACTTCAGCCAGGTTACCCGGTAAGGCATTAATCCTTTTTGGATAGTTTTCTACCAAAAATATTTTCTTGTCATTAACTGGAGACGAATCGATCACCTCTCTTAAAGGGGTGTTACTAAGCAAACCGCCATCCCAAGCATATATCCCCTTCTCCACCTCTACCCATGGGAAATTATATGCGGGATATCCGCAAGTAGCAAGTATGTGCTTTGGAGTTATCTGCTGCCTTGAACTATCAAATGTTAGGGGCTCTGCTGTTAACACATTTACTGCGGTCATTATAAGTCGTGAGTTTGGGTTTCCGTCCGGTTTTAATTTATTATAATCAATATATCTTTCCAAAGTTTTTGCTAAAGGTGAGAGGTCATAAAGATATGTCCATTTTGCTGGTTGAAAATATTCGGGATCTGTAAAGGCGTATTCTGGTCTCCATCGTGCCTTAAACATTTTATCATTACCAAACATTGCCGAGCTAAAAAACGACTTTATTGCTTTGTTTCTATATTCTTCTATCGTTCTTTCTGATTCATTATTGCTTTGCTGTAATATAGAGGAAGAAAAATAACGCGAGTTTGCAGCCAGCTGCTCCAGGTACGGGGAAAAAGGAGTGAAACTGTCCAAATCTACAAAGTTTTCGGCAAGCTCTAGCCAGAATTCTTCCAAGAGTTGTTCTGGGTGTTTTACGTTTTTGCTGCCCGCTATGAGGGCAGCATTTACACCACCAATTGATGTTCCTGCAACGATATCTAACTTTATCCCTTTTTGGCAAAGGGCCTTGAATACACCACAGCCAAATGCTCCCAAAGATCCCCCACCTTGAAGTATCAAGACATTTTCTATTACCTCATGATAATCTGAAGATGATGGGGCATTAATTTGGGAAGTATCTTTATCAGTATGGTTATTGCCTTGGTTGATTCTGACAGGATGGGTCCTATGTTTCATTATGTTCATAGTTTATCTATCACATATAGTCATGCTGCATTATTCCACATAATGATTGTGAATTAATTGATCGTAGAATCTGACTGATTTTATGTTGACAAATTCTAACATTCCATATTTCGGTAACTCTGCCAAATCCACTATTTTTGATACCTCCAAATGGAACTCTGGGATCTGATGTAACTACGTTGTTTACAGTCACTATTCCAGATTCTACAGCTCTTGCTTCTGTAGCTGGATTTACTGTCCTTAATTTGGTTTCAGTCTGTTTCAAGGATTTATCACACCCCTACCAAGTATCTTGCCATCCTTTAGCATTTGTAGAGCTTCTGTGGCTTGACTTAGTTTAAACCGGTGTGAAACGACAGGTTCTATTACTCCTCTTTTTGCTAGTGAAACTAGCTCTATCAAGTCACTTAAACTCCCGGTATACGATCCGATTAATCTGTAAGCTCGAGTTGGCATACTCACTAAGCTCAGTTTCAGTTCTCCACCAAACAGACCAACTAGTACTACTCTGCCTCTTCTTCTAAGCATTTTCATATCAGTTTCCACAGTCTTTGACGCGTTAACAAAATCAATAATGGCGTCTGCTCCCAGATTATCTGTTATCTCCATGACTCTCTTAGCAGGGTCACCGTCTTTTGGTGAGACAATTTCATCTGCACCATTTTCTTTTGCTATTTTTAGTTTTTCTTGATCCAAATCCAATGCTATAATCCTAGCCCCAGTAACAGCTTTTGCTAGCTGTACTGCCATGAGGCCTAAGCCTCCTCCTGCTCCTACAATGATAACATTGTCGTTAGGCTTTAAATCAGCATTCTTTACCGCTCCATACGCCGTAAGTGCCGAACATGACAAGGTGGCAGCAACATCGGTGTCAAGATCTGCAATTTTGACTAAATATTTATAGCTTGGTACCAATACATATTCTGCATATCCACCGTCGGTGTACACCCCTAGTGATCTTGGCTTGTCGCAAAGATTTTCCTCTCCAACTCTACACGCAGGACAAACACCTTCTCCAATCCATGGGTAGACAATTACTTTGTCATTCTTATCAATCGCTTCCTTTGCTGCCTCTTCTCCCAAGCTTTCAATCATTCCTGCAATCTCATGCCCTGGTGTTAGTGGGTAAGTTACGCCTCTATCAGTTGCCTTAAGAAATTGTCCCTCAATTCCTTCATAACCACCTTCCCACAGATGAATATCACTATGACAGACTCCAGATGAGCGAACCTTTACAACGACTTGAGACCCCGTTGCCTTAGGTATATCGAGATCTTGTACTTGTAGAGATTCCTTTGGTTTAATAATCCTCGCAGCTTTCATTATAGTTCAATCATTCTCAAAATATATTCAGGCAAGCAATATAATACTATTTTTACACCTATGACAAATTAATTACGGCTTCCAATGAAAATATACATTTATGCTAGTACCCAGTAAACTCTTCGATTTTTATGCGCTGTTTTGGAATATTTAAGTCAAGCTCTAACAATTTTTGCATAGCTTTTAACATCGCAGGTAGACCATCATAACCTATTCCCACTAACCCTCTTGTCAGTGCTATCTCTTCTCCCTGCCCCTTATCTCCTGCTCTCACTAGCCATAACGATGTCTCCCTTAAAGGGGGAAGCGGAAATGATGGTGCAAGTTTGGTAATAATGTCATATTCGGTGCCTAATATTTTCTTTATTCCACCCTGAAAGTAAACTGGATACTGATCTTTGTTGGTGATGAAGGAAATATGATCAACATAGTCTGCAACTTTCTTTTGGTGTTCCCAAGTTACTATGTCAGATAACATAACACCATGATTTGTCGTGAATACGCCTCCATGCGATAATTTATCCTTTTGGGTCTCGTCAAGTGCGAACGAATCTGAATCAAGCGTTGCGATACCTAGGAATGTTTTCGCACCATGAGAGAATATCACTTTATCTCCTTTCTTCAAATGACTTCTATATGGAGTACGTTCATTCAATCCCCAAAATTTATCGCTCATTCTTGTTCTATAGATCTCCTCGGCTGACATCGATTCTTTTTCAGTAACTACAAAAATCCAATAATTCACATGCTTCGTGATCGAACTTAACAAGAAGCCATGAAATTTTTCATACTTATCCTTATTCTGAGGTGAGTTTAGTGGCATAGGAAAATTTCCTCTCAATAATCCTTGGAAGGGTTCTTCATCAAATGGTGAAATCTTGTTGATATCCGCAAGAGGAATATCTAATCCATTCTGTATTAGTTCTGCATTCCATCGATTAGGATAAATTACTTTATTAGATTTAATTTCATCGGACCAAATCAATTCCTTAATATTATCTGATCTAGACTTAACTATGAAACATGAATCAAGAAAAAGAGTGGATCTATTAAATACAAAAACCATGCTACCCTCTGACATGAAATTTGAATTCTTTGCCCATCCTAAAATTTGACGTGTTCGTGAAATATCTAAATTGCTTTGGTCATACCCAGTGACAAAAACGTACTCGTTTTCAACTTCTAATTTTTCTAAATCTTCGGTCTTCGAATTGGGACTTTGCGCTCTAGAGGCAGCTAATTCTGGAATCTGTTCCCACTTGTTTAAGCAATCATCTATCTCATATTGCTCTGTGGCACCTTTATGTAACTTCAAATAATATTTATTTTCGACTCTAATAACATCGAAATACCATTTAGGTTTATTTCCCTCGGTTTGTGTCAACGGTTGGCCCTCAAAGATTCCTTTAAGTCTTTCGGGTGGGAAGACAAATGTGCTGCTGGTGGTTCCAAAAACCACAGAAAAATATCCATTAGGATTTGTGATGGTATCTTTGTAGTCTTCTTCCAATAAGTAATAAAATCCTCGATCGTTAGGAAGAACTTTTGACCCTCTAACATGTATTGCTGCACCTGACGGTAAAATTAGATGATTTCTATTTTTTGTTACTGTTATCAAAAAAGTATTTTCTAGATATTTTCTTAGATTGTCAGCAAAGTCAGTTTTTTGATCTACTAATTCAGAATCCTCAATTCTAAAAATTTCAAATCCCCTAGACTCAAGGAATCCATTTATTTCTTCTCCTCCGTTAAACCCTTTTGGATCCAGCTCCTTCTCATTAACAAATTTATTTGCAAGCGAAATCACATATTTTGGTGGATATTCCTTTCCATTGAATTTTAAGTAGTAATCGTGGGATAATCGGCTGTCCGGAACACCTTGTTTATCGATCTCTTGCATTGCTTTAATAATGTGTTCTCTGGCTATATTTCGTGGAATCAACCTTTTGTATCGAAATATGACTATCAATACCTCATTTATATATCATATTAATAATTTCCTAAAATTTTTAAGTAATTTTCATAAAAATTATCGCTAAATTGAATTAATTTTTCTTTTTTTGTTTTTTGGTTTGATTCAAATCAATCATAAACGTTGTTTTTTCCTAAGGTTTTTTTCCTTATTAACTTGCGATATGATTTATGGAATTTTCCACTATTGTAAAAAAACCATATTTCATCAAAATCTTTGAGTTTCCTATTGAAGTCATCCACTAGTTTGTTGAATTCTTCCTCGGTCACAGAGTTTGGACTCTTTTCATATCAGCTTTTCTTGATGTTTTTATGCCATATGCCATATTTATCAGAAGATATAGCCCAATCTACATCCTTTTGCTTACATGTTCTCATAAATCGTTGAATCCTACTTGATCTATACAATACGTCTGGTGTTACTTTCTTGTGACTATCTTTATGTGACATGTCCTTCCTAGCAGAACAATGAGTCAAGTAAACCCTTTTGACAGACATTTATCCTAAGTAATTAATACTAGAGTATAATCTTGACTATTTGGAAATGCTAGCAAAACACGGCGTATTCTATTTTCATTTGCTGTAATTTAATATCTGAGGATTTATTATATGATCAGTCGTCGGGCCAAAAATTTGTGTCAATAAGAATTCACACCCCCTTGGGCCCACTTCATTCTACAGCACAACTTGTTGAACCACTTACCAGTAAGGTTCAAATCCCACTGGTCTCACAGTAAGATTACCAAATTTAGTATTTGGATAATCTGAGTCCTCTTTCAGAAACGAGGCTTGGATTAAGTATCAGTTTGGATCCAAATTGCTAACAATCCGCATCCCGACGGATCCGATCTAATGTTGTGCTTTTATTAGAATTCTTCATAAAATAAACCCGGATACTTCGGTATTTTCCTTAGACTCATAGATTCTGAACTTGGAGTAGAAACTTTTAAAGCTAAGTTAAGTTACTATTAACATGAGGCCAATTATTAAACTACTAGCGTTACTAGAACGACCGAACCCGAATAAAATTTACATCTTTTCAATATATGTATTGTAAATATTATAAAACATTGGAAAGTAGAAATGCGTTACTAAGTAATGGTATAAATGTCAGCCACAAATCTTGATTGCTAACATTTTGAATCTCAATTAGAGTAATATACAATTTCGTTTTGTTCTAGATTATTGTGCCAACATGTTAATATAGTAAATTTATCACATCTTAAATATGAAGTACAGAAGTAGAACAGAAATAATCTCAGTGATCCTAGAAGCAGCAAATGGTGGTGCAACAAAAACACGAATCATGTACAAAGCCTTTCTTAGCTACGCTCAATTAAAAGAATATCTTTCTGTACTTATTGAAAATAATGTAATAGAGTATTTAGAAGGTTCACAAAGCTACAAGACTATCGAAAAAGGATTTAAATTCTTAAAGATGCATAACGAAATAGGAGAGCTCCTACAAAATCCAATAAGAGAGTCAAGAATACAATAAAGTAAAAATCTCGACAGGCATTAGTATTAACTTAATCATTCTTCTACGTTAGTATCTTGTTTATATCTGTTCGGCACCTATCCTATTTTTCTGTCGAATTTTTGAGTTCCTCAAATCTATGGAACGCGCCCTAGGTATCTCCTTTTCTGTACTCGATGTGGTCTTATTTGCAGTATTCGCATTTTCCTCTGTCACAATATTTGTAGAACCAGTTTTCGAAAACGTATAATTTACAGCGCCCTCATGTATTATTTTTATTCGTTTTTTGTTTTTTACCAATTTTATTTTATGCTCAATGCCAATATCGTAAAAATATTATAAAAATTTTTCTTATTAAATTCTGATGGGAGGTTGTTTTACCGAGTTATGCAGCAGATAAACCAATTCTCCCATCAGATTGATAAGGAACGTAATATTGTGAAACGACAGATAATAAATAATTTTCTATGACATGTACAGGTTCAAATTAACTTATAACGGTTCAGATAACGTTCAGGTAATTCAATATTCTTACTGAAAATTATCTTTACTGATAATGATCAAATGTCTTTTGATTTCCATCTTTTGTATTTGTATCCCAAATTGGAATTGCGGCACACTCTTTACACTCTAAATAGACATCTTCCCTATTCTGCTTACTCAAAACTTTACTTAGTTGCTTGGCTATTATCCTTAGCTTCCCGCATACACTGCAAGTTGAGAAATTGCCTACGAGACTCATTTTAAATCTGATTGTTATTAATATCGCACAGGCGATATAAAACTTTATTTTGTCTTTCGACTGATATTCAAAGGGAAATTGACAAAGGCCTAGCAGCCACGCATGTGTTCTTTGCTCTTGTCGATACTCTAGTTCTTCAGTCCATGACCGCTTAGTGCATGGTTTTATTATCTTGGGTGCCCAGCGAATCAGAGATTTCATAGATAGCGCCGTCTTTGCGACAGCCAGGATTTCGGAACTTATCATTGCATTGGTATTCCTTAAAATGGGAATAAATAATTTTCTAATGCGCATACGCAATGGCAGTTACGACTAAACCCATAACAATAACTGTCAGTGCAGTCGCAACAAGTTGTAAAACCAACAATACTATAATTAAAAAAAATGAAAGATTAAATCGGGTCTCCTGTAGTTCCCTGTTTCTTATCTCTCTTTACAGCCGTAGGGTCGTGTGACGCTATATCTTCAGGATTCATTGGTTCCTTTCCTCCTGCTTCGTTAAATTCTCTGCTTTTCCTTTCTACATCGGAACTCGTATAGGTATCAGCGTCTGTTACCTCTTTTGCAGTATCTTCAAAAACATCTGCAGTATCTTCAACTCCCTCTTTAACATCTTCTGTAGTATCTGCAACTACTTCTACAGTATCTTCAACTCCCTCTTTAACAGCTTCTGCAGTTTCTTCAACTCCGTCTTTAAGACCTTTTCCAGTGTCTTTAAGACCTTCTCCGGTCTCTTTTAGACCTTTCTTTACTTTTTCAAACGAATCTTCTTCAGTCATGATAATTACACTACAATAAGTTATTTAACACTTCAAACCATTTTATAATATCGCATAAGTTCGTGGACATGAAATTATATCTTAGATATCATTCCACTTCTCAGTAACTGTAACTATAATTTCCTATATTGCCAACATTGGGAGGGGCATGAATATTTTCATACGATGGCAAAAAGTAAAGCACTGATGGGCCTATGACTGAAGATAAGTGGCCCATCAGCATGATATTCGTTTCGTCATTTCTACAGTACATTAATTTTGTTAATAAATTATAAAACAGTTTAATCTGACTGGACAAATCACTCTGTTGAATCTATTTATTTTTGTTGATCGCCTGGACTTGACATTTAATCTCAGTCTTCGGTAAAGCCTGTCTTTTCATAAACCGAGACCATATCTTTAAAGTTGTCCTGCGTTGATGATGACTTCGTTGGCACCACCTTGGTCTTATATTGAACTGTCACAGTCACATCTTTGCCGTCCTCTTTAATCTCAACAGAATCGCCGGTTTTGTTGGAAAGTTTCTTTTGCTTAACCATCTCTACCTATCCTCAATAAATTATAAAACAGTTTAAACTGGTGGGACTAGAATGGACAGGATAATCCCACCAGAGAGTTGACATTTTCGGGTGAAAAGGTAATCTCAGCCTTGAGCAGAGCCAGTATAAGAGTTTGACTTAACTGAGTTATGTCGGCATTTGAAATTATGAGGAGCCATATTGCAAGAGTGTTGTCCTAAATCGCAAACAAAGGCAAGAGTCGTTTTGACACCTAGAACCATCGGGAGTGTGTTCAACTTTTCTGTGCCCGCAACTAAGGCAGATGTCATGTAACTGCATAATACATACAATTCAAATTAACTTATAACGGTTTGAGTGTTGAACACTTAATACTGTGCCCCTTCAACTTAGTCTTCACTTTAGAACCTTCAATGATTTTCTATTTTCAAACCCGTGACAATTGCAATCAGGAAAATCACAGTCGGTCCTCCCGTCATGTAAAACTGCCATATGGTTTTCTCTTTTATGATGGCAATGAGTACAAGCGTCCTGCTTGGCCATATTCTATGAGAATTACTTTACAAATAAAAAATTTAAACCGGGTCTTTTTCGTCATTATCCTCGTCGACCATATCTGCTGCCTCTTCTCTTAAGTTTTCAGCAGGTCCAGTCGTCTCAGGATCATTTTCAGCGGCTCCGGCTTTTTTCTGATTTTTCTGGGCTTCTTCAAGACCCTTGTTATCGTCGGTTGTCTCACTCATTGTACTAATATACATAGCAACAAAGGTTAAGAAGGTATTAAAAAAGCCGTTGGTTAGAAATTGACTGGGCTAGATACTAAATGAGTGCATTATTAAGGATTGTTGTGTATTAAATAGTTGTATCACATTTTGGATCATAATGTAGTAACGGCGATAGAGCGCCAAGTTCCTTTCCTTATAGGCGGTACAATAACCGGGGTAATCATGACGGTTTATTTAGGATTTCTAGTTACCCTTCTTGTGAATTCAATTGCTTGGTATATCATTTCTCAAATCACCTATAAACTTCTTTGGAGAAAAAGCGCCTTGGCGGACCAAAAAACTCTTTTAAGATATTTTCTAAATAAAATAAAATCACAAAAGCATCCACATACGGCGTAGTTAAACAGTCGGAAACGGGAACCTGTGTATGTGAAGTTCAGGATAAATCATTATCAATTATAAATTTGATGCCTGTTTATGTATTGCAAATAATGAAATAATAAAAAAGAAAATTATGTTCACTGACTTATGTAGTAACTCTAGGTTAATATTTCAGTAAATAAAGTTCAGGGGGCTGTATGTTCTCTATTCTAGGGATGGCACAATAATAAACTATGTAGCGCTTTGAGTAGTGTGTTCATTTCCGTAAATAAATTGGCAAACGATTTGCCGTCGATATCAGTTTTTACCAGCTTCCCATCTTGAAAATCTTTCTCTTTTAAGCCAGTATTAACTTTAGGCATTTGTATTATTTGATTACTGCAAACTAATGATATTAAAAGTTCTCCGAGAAGACAAAGCCGACAATCCTACCCTTACTGTTTAGAACTTGTATAATCTTGTTGTCATGTTTTTATTGGATCAAAATTATATTCATGATTGTATTTATGCGTCTTTAAATTTATCATAGTATACTTTAAAATGATCATCCTTGATCTGGTCTGGTATAATTGATCTAACTATGTAGACATAATCTCGTATTATTTGCTTGTAGAACTTTCTTATCTCTTGAGCCCTCCGAATAGATGAATTATCGCCTTTTCTTTCAAAATATCTTCTGGCATAATCGAGTAGTTCCAGATCTTTCATAACCGATAGAAATATCCAGCTCGGGTCTGCAAGATTTTCCGGATCATCGAACCTGATGTTTGCCATTTTCATTTTTGTTCCCTATCAAGTATCTCCTTTCTTCTCTTTCAACGCATCTTCCATGAGTTTGTTGAGACTTTTCCTTGAAACTATGGAAATCTTGTGTAGCTCAAAGAGACTTGTGTATCGCATATCCAGTTTTTTAATCTCTGCTACTTTATTGATCTTTTTAAGAATTTCGTCCCAGAATCTACTTTCGTTGTGGTTGATTTTCTCGATCACTCCAATGAGTTTAAAGTCAATATCTGCTATCAAGCGTTCGATTGCTATTTTACTGTTAACGTCCTTTGAATCACTAAGATATAGGCTCAGTCTATCACGCTGCGTCTCAAGCCTCAATAGTTGTTTCTGTAAAATGTCATCAAGACTCATATCATCTGGGTTGTAATCATTCAGAGCTTCACGATATAGGATTTTCAGGTCGTTATTGATGGTGTTCCTATCTACCTTCATCAGCTCGGATATTCTTGTTGCGGGTACTCCATGTTCGAAATGGAGTTTGTAAACTTCCATTCTTCTCTTTCTTCTCTGGGACTTTGTGAAGGGAGCAAATTTCTGTTTACAATTCTGCCCATGTCTGACTAGGTTAAGGTTCATCTTTTTGTTCTCCTCTATGAACTCTTGATTGATCTCAAAATCAAAGGGACCATAATTACGATTAGGAGTAGGATTCGGACTGGGATTGTGTAAATCATCTCGTCCTTCTGATAGGTCTGCAATGGCGTCACCCTTAATATTTTCGTTACTCATTTTCATATTCTTATTCTTATTCATTTTCATATTTTCATCACTTTCCTTAGGAACCGATCTTAATCTTAGACCTTGGAATTACCGAATTAAGCAAAATAATTTGAATATACATAGTAGTATGCATGTGAAAAAAATTCTCCACTTGTGATTCATCTTGTGGATGCTTATACTTAATATGATGTTCAATCTCTTCTGGATGAATATTTTGAACTCTGCAACCTTCAATATGAAAGGGACATCTATACATTTTGGTCCCGGTTGATGTTACAACAAAGGGAAATTCCAGGTGTTTGGTTACAGGTGATTCAAGTGATTCAGGTGATTCTGCCTGCAAGTATATTGGGTCACTATTTTCCTTATTTGTATCTAATTTTTGCGTTAAATCATTTAATTTTTTTATATAAGAATGATTATTTTTATAATTATTGTAATTATCTATTTGGTCATTTGCGTCAAGCATACCCAAGGTTGAATCACTTGAGTCACCTGAATCACTTTTACTTAGATTGGATTTTTCTTCTGCAGCTTGGTACGGCTCCCTCTTAGACTTCACTAGATCTAGTAAACGGGTTTGAATGCCTTCGGATCGACCGTATGCTTTACCAATTTTAACCAAATAATCCCCATCGAAAACCAGCATGTTTCCTTTATTTCCATGTTTTAGTTTGGCACCAAATTTATCACATATCATAGAAGTCGTAGTTTTCATGTATAGGTCGCCATGATCTTCTGAACGAAACAAGGTTGGTTTAGTTTTGTTTCCGTCTCTATCAGTATCAAAATATCCCTGCAGTGAATCTGTTATTAATTCCCATATTGTCCTCGCACTTATTATGTTTCCAAATTGTGAAACAGCGTCTTCAATTATGGGATAAATAATTACTTCAATGGAATTTTCTATCCTATCTTTTCTCTGATTGATAAACAGTTGAAGTGTTTTAATGATTTCCTTAATGGCGTTTGTCCCACAGAAAAACTGTAATAATGGCTTACATAATTCATTATATCTATTCTTCAATCCTGTCTCAATATTTGGTAGAGCATTTCTATAGTTGACCAGTCTATAGCACAGCATTAATTTTCTAAAGTCCGTCAACTCATCATATAGTTTCTGTAGAATTGGATCTTTGTTAATATTTTCAGTTATGACTTCCTTTATAGAATATTTTACTGACCCTGGTCTACAATGAAGTGTAAAAGTCCTGTCGACTAGACCTTTGGCCTTCCATTGGCTTAACGATTTTTCAGCCAGTATCATCTTATAGCAATATGGTTTATACCAGATTTGTTTCTGGTCATATGAATTCATATTTATCTTTGGAACTTTACCGGTGTATTCGTAACCATTTTTTAGAATTCTAATCTTGTCAGGATCTTCACTGATATTATCACCTTCATCCTCTATTATGACACATTGTCCGGGTTCAATTGAACCTAACATACGGTAATAGTTTGCCCCACTGATGGAAGTGGCTTTTATCACTCTGTAGCCAGTATATTCAAAGGTATAGCCAATCGTGCTCTTTCCAACATCGTTTGTTCCAATACACTCAACATAGTGGGTTGCTGGAAATAGGTCTTGAAAATATGTCCATACAGAATCCATAGTTAATAAATTTATGACATGTTCGTCCTGGTCCACGTACTTTCTAAAAATTGATTTTGAGTTCGTATATAATTCATCTTTACTGATTTTTAGAGCCTTTGAGATGATTTCTTGGAACTCTTCTATAGAGTCAAATTCATACGGCTTATATGGGTACTCTTCTATCTCAGGAGGTCTTAAGATTCTTGTATTTTCTTCTATCTGCGGCACTAGTTTAATTTTTCCATTTGTAAATGTAATGAAAAATGGTTTGCCACTCATTATCACCGCTTCATGTAAATCCCCTTTACCATTAAACGAATATTTGGATATTGGCATGACTTTTTTTGTATTTGATTTTTCTTTTTCTTTAGGGTTAAGGCCGAATTTTTTGTCCCATTGTTTATCTAACCCTAAATCACAAAATGGATCATTTGGCATTTTTTTGTTTAACCATTGTTCTTGCTCTTCTGTAGGATTTTCATCAAAAGCCTTAACTCCAGATGAATCTTCACCTAACTCTTTCAATCGCTTCAGGCCTTCTTCTTTCTTCTGGTTTATTTGATCATCAATATCTGGTTTTATCAATGTATGTGACTCCTTTTAATACTAAGGCAACTGTGGAAGTCTCCAGTCATTATTTCGAATGCTTGCCATTTTCCATTTTTATCAGACATTTCTATTTCTGTTTGACAGTAAACACAAGATTTTCTAAACGATGTCATTTTTCATAAATCTCCTCGAGAAGATCTTTAACACAACAAGAATGGTCACAATTATGAATATGTTTAAGTAAACTATTGATTAGCAATTCTGTATTCTCGATTATTTTATCCAGTTTTTGTGTACCCATTATTCTGTAGTCACCATCTTTTTGATTAGGATGCCTTCTTTCGTTCCTTCAACAGTAACGTATGAAGGTCTGTCGATCTGATATTTTCTCGCCAGTTGAATTGGGATTACAAGTGTTGATGATAACCCATTGCTGAGATATATCGGTACTATTTGTTTGTCTCTTTTTTGTAATTTCAATTTACTGATATTTAGTTAATCTTATATTATAGAACTAATTTGATTATAGGGGAATATAGGGGAATAAACTTAAGGATGGGTAGGAAAAGAAGCAAATACATATGTCCGAAGTGCGGTAAAACTGGTTCTTTCGAACAAAAACCAACCAGTTATGATAGTGCCAAGAAACCCAGGCAAGCATATCGATATGTGAGACATTATGAAAACGGAAAACGCACTACTTGTTATATCGAAGATATCCTCAGAAAACAAGAAGGCGAAGAATTTCTAAAAGAAATCTCAATTTCAGATGAAGATTTTAATCAAATTAGAAATTCTACTAATGATACTATTCCTTTTTTAACAAAATATAATTTGACATTCGAGCAACTTAAGAAGTTATCACCTACTGAACAAGCAGAATATTTAGACGGAAGAGAAAAAAACATTTTGGGAAAAAATGAACGGATAGAAAATGATAAACTTCGTAAGTTCTCTGGTATAAAAACGAAAGAACAGTCAGAAAAAATATCAACTACATTGCCACCAAAAGAGTACTGGGGAGAATCAAATACTAGAAGTTACTTACTGCAAGTATCAAGAGAACTTGAGATTGTTAGTAAATATTTATCCAAACCTCCATGGCAAGATCCTGTTGTGCGAGATTGTCAGATAAGGGTGTCAAAGCAATTTAAGAAGTTATCAGAACATATGAATAAAATGGCAAAACTAGCGTACTACTTTCGACCCTCAACACCAGATATCGATGATAAGATGCATGAGAGTTATAATAATTGGTACGAGAAGGGAATTAAACCGATGTATATGATATTGGAAGCAATAGGCCTACAATTAGGCCTAAGGACAAAGGGTGCAGATAAATCTCCTAAGCAGCCAAATAATCTCAACAGTGAAAGGTACAAGATATCGGAAAAACTCGTAGACTTAAAATATCAATTTGAATTAATTATAGATATAATAATAGCGGCTGTAACTCAGATTAAGTATGTTACTGATGAAAGGTATTCAAATACCTTTACTAATTGGCTAAATATCGCAGAGGATAGATATACTCAAGGTATTCATGCCTCCGCAGCCCTGAATCCTACGCTAACTAATAAAACTATCATGAGGCTTAAGGTACTTAATCAAGATAAGATAGACGAAGCAGTCAACCAAGCAAAACAACCGCCCAAACCGAAATTGGCAGTATTAAAAATTGCAGTAAAAAGAGAGTTAACAGCAAAACAAGTAAAAAATTATACGGCGCCTAAAGGTCCACTGTTTCGTGACTTAATAAGTGTACTCAAAGGACAAAAGGCAGCAATGCAACTAGGACTAATTAAAGAAAATAAACAGATCAATGATCTACTTCTTAATGCTACTTTTCTTAATCTCAGTTTCTAATTCCTCGAACTTGGCTGTTAACTTATCGATTCTTGACTTTTGTATCTCTGAATCCTGTATCGTTTCTGTATATGCATCATAAGATAAAATCATCCTGCATTTAACACAGAATTTTGAACCTATTTTATTTAATTCATTACAATTAGGACATGAAATAGGCTTTAGTTTGTTTATATCTTCTAATTTAGGTTTTAATCCATATGCTTCTAATATAGATTCACTTGATTCATTACCGAAATAGTGAACATATTTTTGATCCATCTTTGAATTGGGTGACCAACCTGCGTGTTGTCGTAATGTGCTTTCCTTCAATATCTTTGACTTTTCCGTTAATGCTGAATGTCTTCTAACGTAAGGATTCCACGGTTTCTTCAATAGCTCTTTAAGCTTCACCTTATCATCACTTGGTATATTGGGATCGTCCAATAGTTTAGGAAATATTTTATTTTTATACTTAGAATAAGTATGATTTATTGATTCAATTCTAAGTTGTCTACCTGATGATTTAGAAAATCCACAAACTAAAATTGCGGTGGGATTGCTAGATTGTGGATGGTCATCTAGCCAATCTTTCAAATAAGGCAGTGAGTTAATTAATGGAATATGACGCTGACCGGTCTTTCCATTGACTAAAATTTCGGCGTATTGTCTATCTCCTGCTACCTTGAAAACAACATCTTTTATTTTTAGTTTCAATAGTTCATGCGGTCTGCAAGAACTATCTCTTGATATAGCATGGTAACATTTATCCCTTTTAGAGGAACAATATTTTAGAAATAAAAGGTCATCCTCTTGGGTCCACATATCCGTAGGTTTGTAAACAGATTGTTCTTTTCTTCTTAATCTTGCAATATCAACACACGAAGGCTTGGATCTCTCCTTTGGTGATAAATCCGGTTGATAAAGCCATTTGAAAAACCGAGTGAGTAAAACTATATACAGATTATATGTTGCTATCCAACTATGTAACGGGTCTGCCTCCTCACTTTTTCTTTTTGAATTTAAGAATAGTAGGATATCATGTTTATCGATTGTTTTGAATTTCTTGTTAGAGTGAAACTTTGATAGATACACCAATGCTTTAATGTTATTTCTTTCGTAACTATGAGACGTACTTATTTCATTTCTCACAGAATTAACGTAATCGATAATTGTTTGAGCATTATTTCCAGACGACTTTATCAGTTTATACAGTTGCGGTTCTAATCCTTCTATAATAACTCGCTGAGTATGCCTTGCCGCCCATTGAACTCTTATTTTATCTCTATTTTTATCTGTATCTTTGGTTCTTTGCAAACATTTTACATAACTAGCACGGCGTATATAAACTGATATTATGAATCAGATTATTAATAGATTGTTTGATTTGGGGAAATAAGTGATTCTAGAAAACCGATTGTACAGGACATTTTTTTCATAACTGACTACTAATTTATTGTAATCTAAGATATCATTGCAATTAAGCTTGCTCAAAAAAAACCATAACTTTATGCTGTTAAAAGATCTCAATAAAAATGTCTATATTGCATATATTTATGGTTCTGAGATAATTCATTAGGATGTTTATTGATTTTAGCTCACTAGCCACCTCTATAGGAATAGGAGGGCTAGCGACCTCTATAGGAATAGGAGGATTCTTGGGTTTTTTGATGGGATACGCTATGAAGAAAATACTAAAAATAATAATCATAGGTTCTGGATTATTAGTTGGTATGTTTTACTATTTGCAGTACAATGGACTAATTGCATTAAATTGGGCGAAGGTGGAAGAAACTATAGGGAATTTAATGACTAATTTTAATGGTTTTAATTTGAATACTCCATTCTTTCCTGGAATAAGCGACCAAATTTTAAATGCTGTCTCAAATTCTGGTATTCCACTAACTGGAGGTTTCGCAGCGGGATTTGCATTCGGTCTTAGCAAAGGCTAGAAGTTAAGGTTCAAATGTTATTCTTCATATGGCTCCTCGTTGAGCTGTAACAATTATAACTACATCTGGTGTCAACTACTTTTATATGAAGAAAAAGACATCTGGCATGGTCTTTCCAGGTGAATATATAGCAGAAATTGAAGAATTCCAAGCTGGGAATAATACTTTCATCCTTGATGGAACTATTAGATCAAGTGTTTTGGGTAAAAAGGAATATGATTTTAAGAGAAGGTCGATTAAAATTGATCCAATAAATTCGCAAGAATTCCCCAAAATTGGAGATGTTGTTATGGGTTTTGTGGAGATGTTATTTGGATCAATGATATCAGTCAAGCTATTTTCCCTTAATAACAAAATGTATACTGCAGGTCTATCTGCCATCGCTTCAGCGAGAATGGGAAATAGTAAAGGATGGAATCGAGATCGATATAATAGGAAAGCAAAATCGATCTATCGAATTGGCGACATTGTCCGAGGTCAAATTACCAGTTTAATGAATTCTTCGATTCATATGGCTGTAGATGGAACAAATTTTGGTCTGTTGTATTCATTGTGTCTAAATTGTGGCGGAGATACGGTTAAAATAAACAATGGGGTAAAATGTATAGAGTGCAGTATGTATGAAGAGAAGAGGGTAGCAAATGAATATGGAACCAGTCCTCTAAAATCCTTACGTTTATCATAAGATAATTGTATGGACAATTAGATTTCATAACATAAAAAACATCAATTCAGATAAAATTTTTAATACCCTTTCTACATCATTACAGGTGAACGGCGCACATTCTTTTACAGGCAAAAAAATTGACCCTCCACTTATTTCGAAAAATATGACTATATCACAATTGGTTCATTTTTTCGGATCAACAGGATACAATGCAAGACGACTTTTTGAAGCTGCAAATATCATGAAAGAAATGATTGATAGTGGATGCACTACCTGCTTGACCCTGGCGGGGGCATTAACACCTATTGGAATGGGGAACACAATCAGGACTCTTATCAAAAATGGTTTTGTAGATTGGATAGTAACAACTGGGGCAAATGTTTACCATGATCTCCACTTTGCCTACGACTTGCCCGTAAGGCAAGGTCATTTTCAGGTTGACGATGATGTCCTATATTCTAAGCAGATAGTACGAATCTATGATGTATATATAAAAGAAGTAGGCACATTACAGGCCCAGGACATTATTATTCAAAGAGAAATAAAAAAAATTGAAAAGAGCCATTCTGAACCTTACTCGACGGCCGATCTGTCTCATAAACTTGGCAAAGCAGCTTATGAAAATTCAATAAATCCAGAAAAATCATTTCTTGTTTCGGCATACGAAAATGATGTACCAGTCTTTATTCCTGCAATAAGTGATTCTTCTATAGGACTCAATATGTTGCCCTTGATATTTGAAGATGTCACAAGATTTCCAAACGTAATGTTGGATATAGCTGAATCAACAGCGATACTTTGGAAGAGTAAAGTATCCGGCGGTATTGAATTAGGGGGTGGAGTTCCTAAAAATTTTTTCCAACAAACGGGGCCAGCATTATATCAAATATTAAAATTAAAAGAAGGTGGGCACGATTATGTAATACAAATAACCGACGCACGACCTGATACAGGGGGTTTATCGGGGGCGACCATACAAGAAGGAAAAAGCTGGGGCAAAATAAAGACCTCGCATAGAAACAATGTAATAGTTTATGGAGATTCTTCAATTTGTTTTCCAATTATATCCTCTTATGTCTTATCGGAATGCAAAAAACGACCCATAAAAAGGCTGTATTCAAAGAAAAATGGATGGGTAGAGCAAATGAAAAACGAGTACTTGAAAAATAAATAATTTTTAAGTTGTAAAGAATCCAAATTCATTCAACATAGAAGGATGGCATTTTTAATCAGTTTAGGTGTTCAGATAACACCTCAATTACTGAGTATTGTCAGCCTGACCATTATGCCTATGTTGAAAACCATTATGGTAGTTTATCTATCATATTTAAGATATATAACTATATTCAAAATTAACTATATTGGCTATATTATGATTATATACTTGTTTCAATCTGTATCTAATGACTTGGCACACCTCAACGATCAGAAAAACATTAAAGACTAAGTACCGTTTAAAGATGAAAAGTAGTAATGTTAAATTACTCAAATGTTAAATTAGGAAAATGGGATCTTACTGATTTAGTCGATGACCGCTCAACAAAGAAATTTGAAAAATTAGTTGCTAGTATTAAAAAAAATGTTAAGAAATTTGAACCCAATAGGCAAATCCTAAAACCAGATTTGAACATCTCGATTTTTGAAGGATTAGTGCATAAGACAGAGAATATTCTGGAAGACCTGAGTACCGTGAATAGTTTTGCGCATCTTAAATACGCCGCCGATACTTCATCCAACGAAGCTGCAGCACTTGTACTTCAAACGGAAAAATTAAGTTCACAAATTAGTAACCAGATTTTATTTTTTGATTTATGGTTCAAGAAAGAGCTTGACAAGAATAACTCCCAAAGATTAATCGACAGCATCTCCACTGTTTATAGGGAATATTTAAGACATAAAAGACTAGTTGCACAATATACACTGAATGAGTCGGAAGAGAAAATTATTAACACCCTAGAGGTAACAGGCCCAAGTGCTCTCGTGAAAATTTATGATAGAATGACTAATAATTTTGAATTTACTCTAGTTAAGAAACGAGCAAATAAGAAGGTAATTAAAACTTTCACAAATAAAGAAAAACTTCTTTCGTTAATAAGGAGCTCAAAAGCAAAAGAGAGGGAATGTGCTTATAAGGCATTATTCAAGACATATGAGAAAAATAGTGGCGTATTGGGAGATATTTACCAAAATTTAGTAACTCAATGGAAAGATGAAAATATTTCTATTAGAGGGTTCAATTCTCCGATTTCAGTCAGGAATATTTATAATAACATCGATGATACTACCGTTGAGACACTGTTATCAGTTTGTAAAGAAAATGCGCATTTGTTTCACGATTATTTTATGGAAAAAGCAAAATTGATTGGTGTCAAAAAACTGAGACGGTATGATCTTTATGCACCAATTTCAAGTAAAAATGCTCCTAAAATTACTTTTAAGAATGCTGCAAAATTAGTTCTGGATACTTTTCATAGATTTGATCCAAGATTTGGCATCTACACTGAGCGCTTATTCAAAGAAAAACATATTGATTCTGAAATTAGGAATGGAAAAACGGGGGGAGCATTTTGTTATACTGTTTCTCCACAAAGAACTCCTTATGTACTACTAAATTTTGACGGATTGATGAGAGATGTTTCTACAATGGCTCATGAATTTGGGCATGCAATACATAGCATGTTCGCATCCAATAAACCAATATTGGTATCACATGCCCCGCTCCCATTAGCTGAAACTGCATCTGTTTTTGGAGAGATGCTTCTCAATGAAGAAATATACAAGAAACTAAATAGAGAAAAGAAAAAGATTCTCTTGGCAGAACAAATTGATGATATGTATGCAACTATTATGCGACAGGCATTTTTTACAATTTTTGAAATAGAAGCACATAAGAAAATTGTTGAACGGAGTGTTACTATAGACAATATATCTGAATTTTATATGAATAATTTAAAAACCCAGTTTGGAGATTCAATACGTATTTCAGAGGATTTTAAATGGGAATGGCTATATATTCCACATTTTTTCCATACTCCTTTCTACTGCTATGCTTATTCCTTTGGAAATTTACTTGTGCTATCACTTTATCAACAATATCTAGAAGAAGGAAAATCCTTTATTTCAAAATATCTCAAGATATTATCTGCAGGAGGATCGGAAAAACCAGAAACATTGCTTAGAGATTCTGGATTTAATATCACTGATTCCTCTTTTTGGCAACAAGGTTTTGATCTTATAGAAATGAAAATCAATAAATTAAAAGATGAAAATTGAAAAGACGGTAATTTCAGATTCTTAAATAACATACATCTCAATTAAAATATGAAAAGAAACACTAATACTCCTAATATATATTGATAAACAGAGTTAACTTTATAGTTTAGTATTTCAGATGTGACAGTATTGAAAAAGTTTTGTAGTGTATGTGGAAAAGAATTACCTGCAAGTAACGAATACTTTCTGTGCGATAAATGTCACAAGGATTTAATTATTTCAGAAGATAAAATTAATTACGTGGAATATTCACGGCTTTATTATTAGCCCATAATGATCGCACGAGTATTAACTCAAGATAGTCTAACTCTGAAAATCTAGTATTCAAGTATAATTCAGTGTATATATCTTTACCAATTTCGTATTTGGTTAATCAACAGTCAGAATTTATTAAGTCTAAGCTGATTTGAAGTTTTGTTCCATGACAAAAAAACTGAAGACATTTAATTCGACCTTATGATTATTGAGAAACAATTTTTAGGCATCTAGAAAACTGAAAGATATCAAATCAGCTTCCAGCTATCGTCCTGATACTAAACAACAACCTGAACCCTATAAGATGCTAGGCTTATATTCAATACATAAGGACTTATCTTGTAGGTTAATTACGAATGCTTATGAAGATTCATGACAAATTCATAGATAAACTAGATTTTGTGAAGAGAAATGGGCTTATTCCGGTAGTAGTCCAAGATATTAAAACTAAAGATATTTTGATGCTTGCCTATGCAAATAGAATTGCAATAGAAAATACAGTCAAGACAGGAAATGCCTCGTTTTGGAGCATTTCTCGTAAAAAACTCTGGATGAAAGGAGAAGAATCTGGAAATATCCAAGAAGTGAAGGATATCCTAGTTGATTGTGATCATGATTCAGTAATTTATCTGGTAGATTCAAAAAATCCAGCATGCCATACAGGAAATAGGTCATGTTTCCACAATAGGTTATATCCTCAATAAAATTGACGATTTATGGGGCATATACTACCTTTATTACTTCTGGTTGCATAGAAATATCGTAGAATTATGCAGAAATTAGTACAAAATCAGACTAAAAAATAAATTTAGAACCAAAATTGAAACTATTCCAACAGTCTATCAAGTCTGAACAAACTAAGAGAGTGTATTTAGTATATTTGAATAATATTTTGAATTCCCAGGTTCAAATAAATTTATTGAATGTGATCGTTCAACAGACCATAGGAAGATAACTAGTAACATAACAATGGCAGTAGTGGCAAACGGTAAGTTTTTGGTTGGCGGATTCAACGCAGCACCAAGAGCTAAAATCACTGATGGGAAACTCGACGTAGTTATAATGAAGAGTTCTGGAAGCTTAAAATGCTCCAAAAACTTGTAGAAATGAAAGGTGACAGTGAATATCTTCACCAAGAGGATATCCTTTATTATCAAGCATCGCAGGTGACCTTCCTACCAAAGAATAGAAATATGACTGTATCTTTGGATGGTGAACCTGTCGGAATACTTCCTGCTGTATTCAAACTCTATCACAACGCCTTGACTATCAAAAGTGAGGCTAGTCATGAATAGGTTTCATCATGGTGGGAATACTATTTTTTGCAACAATAGTTAATACGATGAAGAACATTTTATTAGTTGGAGACTTTCAGAATTGCAAACTATAATTACCTATAATGAAAATGAAGTTAAAGAACAAAAGGAATTTCGGAATATAAAACCCAAAGATAAAGCATGGATAGATCTGATAGATCCTACCGATGACATAATTAAGAGTATCGCAAGTTATTTTCGACTTGATGAAAGTGCAGTTGAGTTATTGCGCAGCAAGTCTAAAAAACCTTAGATTAGACTGCTGGACAACTATACATTTACGATCTTGTTAGATATTAAATTTAAGGATTCGCAGACAGTTGTTACTGAGGGTGTATACTTATTTTGTGGTAAGAACTGGCTAATTACTATCCATCCGTCCGAAGTAGATCTTGCAAAAAGCATACGCAAATTACTAGAGCATAAAAACAAAAAACTAGTGATGGATTCCATAGAAGCTTTATTCTATAGTGTCTTCTCGGAGTTGATTGATAGATATGAACAAGTATTAACGGCTGTTGAATTAACTATTACCGATCTAGAAGAGAAAGCACTAGGCGATCCTTCAAGAGAGACTATTCAATATCTTTCAACGCTTTCTAGGCAACTTATTGTGTTCAGGAGACACTTCTGGCGTGTCAGAGATGTGGTTAACTTTCTAAGCCATATGGAAAAAGACCAAAATGAGGTGAAATATATTCAGATAGCATATGACAACATCTCCCATCTTGTGGAGCTCGTCGAGTCTTATCGTGATACTATTAATTCTGTAAGAGATCTCTACATCGCAAACATCTCTTTGGAAATGAATGATACAATGAGAACCCTTACAATATTTGCATCTATCTTGCTACCACTTACACTTGTGGCAAGTATATACGGTATGAATGGACTAGATTTGAATAGCCTTGCAAAAATACCTTTCGGTTTTATTGCTGTGCTAATATCAATGGCAGTGATAATGAGTGCTATGATTTATTTTTTCAAGAAAAAGAAATGGATTATTTTCAGAGGAAACAAAGCGTTACCTAAAGATAACTAAAACATTATCTAATAGTTTCATACAACAATTCAAATCCTTTCTTACCTCCCAATTTGGAAAGTGAATTGTAATTAAGTAACTCGTAGGGTCCTTTCTCTGCTTTTAGATTATTATGCGGAGTCCGAGTACTTCTAAATATTAGTTCTCAAACTGGAGAATATTAGATTAATATTAATGAATAATGAACAACGAAACCATGAAGAATTTCTCAGTGATGGTTCATAATCGCTAAATTTTTCGACTTTTTCGACTATGAACACAAGTGAAATCTATCAGGTCTCATCAGGCACCTCATTAAGTAACATTTCAATTTCTTCCTGAGTTGGTTCATCTTCTCGTTCGAATTTGGGGCTTACTAATCCGCTAGTTACGTCAATCCACAAAGAGCTTCCGTCATAGTTGGTAATATACTGCTTTGGAATATAATACAAGTGAATGTTTGCAACACCCTCCCTTACTACAATGAATTCGTTTCCGACCCTGTCTACATCACCAATATCTACATTATCAACCGTCCTAACGTGCTTATGTATTACATCTTCCCAAGGTATTGTTAAAACATCTCCGGATTCTTTTCCCTTAAATTGCAAATCCGGTTCCTTTGCCATAAATGGTATTACTTCATGGTAACCCGCATGTCCTTGTCCTGAACGTTCGCCTTCCTTAATCTCAGACGGTAATGGTGGATCTTCTCTTTCATATTTGTCTTTGATTTCGTCTTTTGTTTGTAATACGTACAGGTCTTCTTTATCAAATTCCTTTATGTGTAGTTTGGGAATAAAGTAGTGAGTACTGCCGTGTTTTAGTTCTGCATAATCAGCGGTAATATTTTTTATTTTACCCAGGTCTTTACCATCAAGTGACTTTACACTTTTATTTATCATTTTTTTTCCAGAAATCTTTACCTTTGTCATGATTTTGTACACTAATTTATGCAATATTGGATTTAACTGTTTTATCAACGTCAGAACACATACCGTTATATCAAATGTTGATCATTATTATACATTGCCTGAAGAAAATATAGCAGGACCAACTGTCTTATGGATCGAGATTAAGGATAAGAAAGTAAAGTCTAAGGACGGTAAAACACTTGGACTAATCAAAAGAATATCTGATAATCATTTCAAAATACAAAAAGGGAGCGTCAGAAAAAAATCATTTTGGATACCCAAAAATGAAGCCGACGCATACGATGGCAAATCACTATGGTTAAGTAGTAACGAAGAAGAAATACATGATAAATTCCTATATGGAGAAGAGCCACCAGAAAATGATCAGACTGGATCACCAATAGACAGGGTAAGACTAATTAAAGAGAGGATGGTAGGTATGCCAACAGAGCCTGCTGATTCATCAAAACCATATAAAAATATTCGTGACTTGAAATAACTCGCGACATTAATTGCATAAGAAGAAATATATCTTGAATCTAATTTATTAGATACAATCAATATTCGCCGGCACAACCACGACCACATTTAGTTTAGAGAAAAATAAACAAGAAATTCTAACTTCCAATTAGTTTATCGATATGCACTTCAGTAACAAAGAATATTCTCTGAGAAAAAAGCACACAACATGCGGTAACTTTGCGAACTACATGTTATTTAAATGATAATGTCTATTTGTTGGTGTTATAGCCTATAAAGAAATGATTCAGGAAAAAATTGGAGAGACAATAGGTTTAGAAACAGCAGCGCAATAAACAGTTGAAACGCTACATTCAAGGGGACTACTGAAACCAGACCACATGAAGAAAATTTCTAAGATGAAACATGAAGCAGCTAAACAGGAAATTGAAATGCAGGAATTAGTACAAGAATTGTCAGAGTCCGACGGATTTGATTACTCAAAAATTAAAGAGAAGGTGGTAGGTACAGTTTTGAAAGATCCCTAATAATGGAAACGTATCTGGGAGAGAACCCAGATACACAAGAAGCTTTAGAGTTTCTATGTCTGATGGAAGGAGTAGAGGTGATAAACTATAAAGTTCTAAAGACTACTGCAAAGGTACTGAACAACAAGATGTTTCGAAGTAGGCTGAAGTCAATTCTAAGTCATTTAGATTTGTGCACAAAGCTAGCCAAGAGAAATGCTTTGTCCGAATAGCCTGCACTTGTGATTTAAGAATGATTCAAAGAACCGAAGTTTCTAATTGGCTTTGTAACTAATCCGTTAAATGCTTAAGTTAAGGAAAAAGCTAAAGTTGTCTTTGTTATGGTAATCAATGAATATATTATCTTTCTAATAGGAATACTTGCCACCTTTTTCAGTTTATGGAGTACAGTTCCCCAAATTAGGAAATGTCTTAAAACTAAAAAAGCTGATGATGTCTCCAAATGGCTAATTATATCCCTTATAGGTGGGCTTTCCTTGTGGCTTCTTTATGGAATTGTAAAGGGAGATATAATAATTGCTACTGCGAATGCTATCGGTGTTTCGCTAAACGTTTACCTTTTATTTCTAAAATGGAAATATACAAATTCCGAGATTACGACAAGGCATAATTAACATCCTCAATTGTACGAACCAACTGTGCCGTGTATTAACTGACGACGTGATTATTTTTTGCACAAAGACACTCAGTAATGCTGCAATCAACATGTTTATTTTCGACACACGGTCCGCATGTTGTACCATCTTGCACTTTGCCTCGGCTCCTACTGGTTACTTTACTTTTATTTGTATTGGATTTACGATGCGTCAACTTAGAATTAAGATTTCTAACTAGAAAAAATTAAACCGGCTCTACCTCGTCCTTGTCTCCGTCGACTATTTCTGCTGCTTCTTCCCTCAAGTTTTCTGCAGGTCCAGACGTTTGAGGATCACTCTGAGCCGCGCCCGCCTTTTTCTGATTTTTCTGTGCCTCTTCTAATTCACTACTGTCGTCTTTTCTTTCGCTTATTACGCAGATGAGCAACAAAGGTTAAGAATGTATCGTAACGAGGTTAACTAACTATTAAATGATAGTACTGTCTTTTCTTTTGTGTCTAAACGTTACTATAATGTAAATCAATGCATGAAAAAGACTTTTCCACAACTACGACCAACAGTTAAAATAAAAAAAAGAAAAGGGTTATGCGGAAGCCGCATTATTCTTTGCGAATTTGGTACATAATTCTAAATGTCCTTTTTCTTCCTTAAGAATGGTTCTGACTCTGGTTCCGAACTTCCTATTTTTTACTTGTTTTGCCATTGAATTCAGAACCTCATAATGAGTTACTTCGGCTCCTTCTGCGAGACATAGAAACTCTAAAGCTTCTTGTGTATCTGGGTTCTCTCCCAGATACGTTTTCATAATTTTAGATGCTTTCTCTGCTGTTTCATTTGCTTTCTCTTCAATTACCGACGAGTCAAATCCATCACTATCTGCCAACTCTTGGACCAGTTCCTCCATCTCTTGTTCCTGTTTTCCTGCCTGCTCTCGCATTTTAGATAGTTTCTTCATATGTTCTGGTTTCAAGAGGCCACGTGAATCTAGTTGCTCTACTGCTTTTTGAGCCGCTTTTTCTAATCCTAATGCTTCGCCGATTTTTTCTTGTATCATTTCTTTATCCGTCATGGTAAAGCATGTACATTATTACTTATAACGAATTAATGGTTAGAATATTCAAATTTAGGGATTACCAGGCGGGTAGCACTAGGTGTCAGTCAGCAACGAACACCTGTTTGCTAATAAATAATATTGTGCACTTAGCATGCACATGAAGTTCGGAGAGGACAATAACAAAGTGACTATTAGAAGCACCGCGAACGTACAAGGAGGCACAACATGCGCACCATGCGTCGATAAGAGACATGCCGAATGCAATGTTCCTGATTACCTTTGTGCAAAACATACTCACGTCGTAAATTGATTGCGTTCGCCTAATTTTGTGGTGAACTCATGAACGGTAATCTTTCAGTACTTATCGAGGTAACGAGAAGAATGATATCATAATGTTTGGAATATGAAGTCTGGATCGATTCCCCGCTTAAATATTTTAATGTATCTATATAGATATGGAAGACTTATTTGATAAATTGAAGGATAAAGTGAAGGAATTTACTAGAAAAGTCACCGATAAAGACACCCGCTTGGGAGACGATTATGATAAGTCGGAATATAAGAGTGAAGGGGAACAGGGAGAAAAAGAACTTATGTCCCCTGAGAGAATAAGAAAGCATGGGCCTACAGCGGTTAAAAGAGATCAAGATGATCAAAATATAGTGGAAGAGGGACAATCGGATACTGACAGCCAGCAAGCACGCGAAGAGTACAAGAAAAAAGGGAATGACCAAAGTCTACTTAAGAAATTGACGCTCGATAAACTGCTCGAGTGATCGATACCTTTTTTCAATTATTTTTTATTGTGAGGATTCAATTAGAATAGGGCCTGACGCATGTTCCTGCTATTTATTAAGACTTGTTGTGTATATTACTAGTTGTAGTATAAATTATGGATCATATGACGATAGCAGCTATTAAACGGCAAATTCCCTTCCTAATTGGCGGTACAGTAACAGGTATAGTTATGAGTTACTATTTAGGTTTTCTTGTTACTATACTTGTTAATTCTATAGGATGGTATCTGATATCAGTTCTCGTCTATAAAGTAGTTTGGAGAAAAAGCGGTTTGACAGATCAAAAAATTCTTTTAAGATATTTTTTGAGCAAAACAAAATGGCAAAAGCACACACAAACAGTGTAGAGATAACGGAACTATTCTAAAGTAAATGCGAACATAGAATTAATCAAGTGAGCGTAAATGCTTATGAATTAAAACGGTTGGGTACCCTATTATAATTTTGTTACTGTTTTTTCTTACACTGGGAAAGGTATAAGCGGTAAATACCAAATGAAGGTTTAAATATTTGATTCAGCACCATTATATTGTCAGAAAGCGTGTGGAAAATAACTTTGGAATAAATTCTAAAATCTTCAGGCTCATTAACTCAACAGCTTATCTTTTAGTTTTTGTATCGAAAGATTGTCTTATAGATTTGATATTGAATAATTTAATTTACGTAATTTGGGAACGGGAGCCCTGTCGACGCCAAATGGGGGATCGTATGGGAGGTCATATTAACCCTTGTTACTGACACAAATTTAGCTAAAGCTTCTTAGGATTATACTAAAAGATATTATAATGAATTTTTAGCCCATCTGAATAAAACTATTGCGTCGCAAAATTAGTGGACCCACAGCCTTCACATGCTTCAGATGTCATGGATATTTTCTTGCCACATGTGGTCAGTCCATGATGGGTTCAATATACTGTTTATTGAACATAAACTTAATAAAATTGACAATTTATTCCTTAGAATTATATAATAATTATATTGAATTTTGAGTAAGCGCCATATTTGATGTAATTGATGTTTATTAGTTATAAAATTTTAAAGTAAAAAAATTAAGTAATACTAAAATTACTATTAGCGATATTTATTATATTACCTGACAAATTGTTGATAGTTGAGTATACATGGGTTCAATTCGTTTTCTAAAGTGTAGAGAATGCGGCGCTGAATATACTCCAATATTCAAATACATATGTGAAGAGTGTTTTGGCCCACTCGATGTTATATATGATGTTCCAACGGATTTAAGTAGGGACACCTTTTCCTCAAGACAGGATAAAACATATTGGCGCTATTTTGAGCTCTTGCCAATTGCTGATAAGAACTGCATAGTAAATATTCATGCTGGTTTTACACCTCTGCAATACGCAGAGGATTTAGGAACACATATCGGAAACCTTAAGAATCTCTTCATAAAGAACGATTCGGTAAATCCAACGTTTTCATTCAAAGACAGGCCTGCGGGTGTGGCAATTTCAAAATCTAGAGAGATCAAACTCAAGGCAGTCGGATGTGCATCAACTGGAAATTTAGCTTCGGCAACAGCCGCTCATGCCGCTAAAGCACATTTGCCATGTTTTATTTTTGCGCCATCTGATATTGAAAAAGTCAAGATTGTACAGGCATTAGCTTATGGTGCCAAATTTGTTGCAGTAGAAGGGACTTATGACGATGCCAATAGGGTTGCCTCAATAATAGGAGATTCAAAAGGCATAGGAATTGTAAATATTAACATGAGACCATATTATGTGGAAGGTTCGAAGACATTGGCGTTTGAAGTAGCTGAACAACTTAATTGGGAAGTTCCGGATCATCTAATTATACCCGTTGGTAGTGGTGCAATGCTAAATGCAATTTGTAAAGGATTTGAAGAGTTGCATGAGATAGGACTTATTGCGGACGTTTCAAATCTAAAAGTAACAGCGGCACAACCACATGGTTGCGCTCCAATAGTTGATGCTTTTAAGAAAAATAGTCAAGAAATAGTTCCTGTAGAAAGACCGGACACTATAGCAAAGAGTTTAGCTATTGGGGATCCTGGAGACGGCGTTTATGTTCTGAAAAGATTGAAACAGTATGGTGGTATTGCTGAAGAAGCTACTGATGATGAAATTATTGATGGAATTATGGCACTAGCTAAAACTGAGGGCATTTTTACTGAACCTGCGGGTGGTGTCTCTATTGCTGTACTCAAAAAACTAGTTGATGATGGATTTATAGAAAAAGATGAAAAAGTAGTATGTTATGTTACCGGTAACGGATTGAAATCTACTGAAGCAATAATAAGTAAATTGCCTAAACTTGACATTGTTAAGCCAGACGTACAAACCGTATCTGCGATGATTACATAGACAAGGATGAATAGAATAGAATGACAAGTATCGAATTCATTATCCCTTCTGTTCTTACGAAAGGTAACGGAGAAAAGAAAATTCCATTAGATGCCATAGATCTGCAAGATGCATTTACCAAAGTAACAGAACAGCTCGGAGAAGATTTTAAGCGTAAAGTTTTGGATTTGAACGGGAAACCAAGATCATTAATTAACATTTACATAAACGGAAAAAATATGCGCTTTAGTGATGATGGCATGGCCACGAAGCTTAACAATGGTGACTCCATTTATATTCTTCCAGCAGTAGCTGGCGGTTCTGAATTGAAGAGCGAGGATTTACAACGATACTCTAGACAGATAATGCTCGATGAAATAGGGTTCGTCGGATTAGAAAAACTCAGGAAGGCAAAGGTCTGTGTTGTTGGAGTTGGAGGTATCGGCAATCCTGTAGTTACACAATTAACTGCGATGGGTATCGGAAAATTGAAGATAGTAGACAGAGATATCATAGAAATTTCTAATTTACATAGACAACACCTTTACACAGAGAATGATATAGGCAGAGTAAAGGTTGAAGTTGCAAAAGAAAAACTTCAACAAATAAATTCAAGTGTTGATATCGAAGCTCTTCCAAATTCTGTTACTAAATATACTGCTGAAAGCATCGTTAAAGGATTTGATATAGTCGTGGATGCATTAGATAGTATTGATGCCAGGTATGCACTAAATGATGCATGCATTAAACTGAATATCCCTCTTATCTATGCTGGTGCCTTGGGGATGTTAGGTTCAATTTGCACAATAATTCCAAATAAAACCGCCTGTCTGAGATGTATCTTTCCTGCATTAGCAGAAGACGATATGCCTACTTGTAGCACTGAAGGTGTACATCCATCAATTTTATATCTGGTCGCCGGTATTCAAGTTTCTGAAATAGTCAAGATTATTCTAGGAGAAAAACCAACACTTGAAAATAAGCTCTTGTATATAGATCTAAACGATCTGTCACTAGAAAAAGTTTCAGTGTTTAGACAAGAAGAATGTCCCTCATGCGGAATAAAAAGATTAGATACAAGTCAGTTGGAAACACAGCAACTAATAATTGAAGAACTTTGTGGTCGTGACCGAGGAAAGAGAACATACACCGTTACACCTGCGCAAATTTCGTCATCCTTAAATCTGATTGGAATTGAAAAAAGTGCAGAAAGGTTGGGTTATACGATTAAGACAAAAGGACAACTGGGGTTAACCATCATGAGTGGTAATTCTGATAATCTTTCAATAAGCTTTATGACCAGTGGTGCAGCCACTATTGTCGGAGCAAAAAGCGAGGACGAAGCACTATCAATTTACAAGAGTTTTGTGAATGACATCAAACCATAATTTTCAATAGTATCTAGAACAGTTAAGTGCAGTGGACATAAAATCAATCATTTGGATTTTCAGGATTAAATTTGCTCCTATTCTTATCGATAAACGGAATTATCTCTTTAAGAATTATGTCATCGTAATTTTTCTCTTTATCAATTGTTAAGAGGAGAAAATAGTCGTTACTTATGGGAATAGTAATCCTGGTCACATTTTCATATCTACCTACCGCATAATTTAGTTTCCCAATTTTTGTTTGGAATTTACCCCTACTTCTATATCTTGAGACTGCAGCCGCAGCATACTCTTCACTTTCCTCTTCAGACATTAATGGTTTTAATCCTTCGCGTTGTTCAACATTAATCAAAACACCATATTTATTTGAAATACCGATCCATCGAAGACAATTATCTAAATTTAATAACTCTCCGCAAAACGTATAAATGAATTCATAATCAGTTGCCATTTGTATTATTTCTCTTAACCATTTCTAATATTTAAGCAAAAATCTGGACTACAAAATAAATCTATCAAGATCTTGAGTAAGTAAATCAATAGAGTTGTTCTATTATATCATCGCTATATTTGATAATCTTTAGCTTTTTAGATATTATCTGCATGTCACGCACTATCCCTTGCATGAAATCGTCGGCAACAATTATCACATCATCAAAAAAATTACACGATAGGAATTTTTCCAATGAACTAACAAATGTTGGATAGTCATTACTATTATTGTAAGTAAATCTTTTCGTGGATATCAAGTTGTGAGCAGCAGGATAAATATCTGAAATTTCAGTTGGAATGATACCAATAAAAGGATTATAAGCACAAATTAGATAATCTGAAAACTTCTTTGATAATTTGTGATATTCTTGCGAACAATAAAAGGGAGAAACTTGTGTATCAGGGAAAAGAACGATCTTTTTCTTATTTGTTTTAAATGAACTAAAAATCCTTCTTAATCTAGAGGCTTCTGGTCGATATTGGTCGATTGATTCTATAAAAAAAATTGCTTTTTTCTTAAAAAAAGGGGTACCATCTTCTAAGTGTTTGTAATTCATGAATAATTTGAAGGCCTCCATTAATTTGGGATGAGCTCGTGCTTTTTGCCCAACATATTCCCAAAGTCTTCCTTCCATGATAGCTTGTTTTACCGACAAAACTTCGGATCTTAATACGTACAGATTATGCTTAGCCAATTTGTCTATCTTTTCGTCATGCTCAAGGCTAACAAATTCTTTAACTTTCATATTTATACAAATTGGACATTGACATGCAAGATAGGTCAACTTATCCAATCTTGAAGTGCCATTTGGATGCATGTACCTGTCGTCTCTTGCGTACAGCATATATGATGCAGAATCAAAAGTATCACATCCTAACGCTACTGCCAATGGTATCGTTAAAGGATGTCCGGCTCCAAAGAGATGAATAGGTTTGGACATAACAGTTGACTTCAGAGTTCCTATCATGTCAGCTAAAATTGCAAATTCGTATGATTCTAGTAATTGGACAGGACTCCCAAGAGCCATCATTTCATATCCCATCGCGTCAAGTAATCCCGCAGATCTCTTGACTAAGTCAAGATGTTCGGCACCCTGCACTGGACCTACCCAAACAGAATTTCGGTTATTGTTACTCTTGATGAGATTCAATGTTTCTTGGGAATTTCTGATTGTTTCATTAACATACCTTTCAGCCACTTCATAACTCAGTCCATACCCTGTTGGTTTATCAAGAGGCACACAAATATCACTTTGAATATCATTCTCAAATTGGGCTATAAATGAAGGTTCTGCTTCAATAGCACCGTATTTGAGTACTTGGTAGCCACCGGAATCTGTCATTATTGGACCATCAAAATTTATTAATTTATGAATGCCCTTTTCTCGTGCAGTTTCGCCATATTGTTTTAATGTGATATACGCGTTTGTAATAACTGCTTCAAAACCTAATTTCTTCAAAAACTCTACATCTACAGACTGTGTGACAGGATGTATAACAGGGATAAAGGCAGGAGTCTCAAAAGTCCCACTAGGAGTTTTGATTTTTCCTATCCTTCCTGCCAGGTCAGAATATCTGACCTCAAATAACAAATTTACTTCTTGAACTCCCTCATGAATTCTTCATATATTGATTTAACCCTGTCCGCAGCCAAGCCAGTGCCTTCTTCAATCCCATGTTCAGTCACCTTAATCTTATCCATCACAATGATTGCCTTCACATCATCTCTGATTTTTACAAGGCCGGGAAATACTCTTGATATACGATCTGCAAGACCCTTAAGATCAAAGGGCTTTTCTAGAAGCTTTATTTCTTTCACAAATGATCCGTTTATGATAATTCTCAATATTCCATGACCTTCTACATTTTCGAGGACAGTATCCAATTTTTCGTCGATAGCGGTTAATATTCCATTATAATTCTTCTCATAAGTTGTCTCTATGGAAACTTTTTTTCCTACAAATTGAAGTATTTCTTCATAAAACTTTCTTATAGTTAAAGCAGACATTTTTTCAACTAGGAATGTTTCTTAAAGTTCTATATATGAGTTTCAATAATTAATTCAAAACCCAGGACGGTTACTTCTTTATTTTCTTTTTATTCCCAACCCAAACGTCATATATTAAGTGCAAGTCATAAAAAATAAGATTTTTCAAGATCAATGTTTTTTTGGGAATGTATCTAATTCGGTACTTTGACATCTTAAACAGACCTTTGATTCTAAATTTCCAAGATAACATACGTAATAGCATTTACTACATTGTAAGCGAGATATGCCATCTCTTATTGCTACTAAATTATCTCTACGTTCTATAAATTTTGAGGAGATTAGATTTTCCAGTACGATTTCTAAAATCGAGGAAATATGCCCTAGATCTGCATTTCTATACCTAAGATAAGTTTCTATCATGTTATTTGGGATAGTTTTCGATTGAAGTTGGGATACACCCCGGTTATGATTTTTAAATAAAAAATCTCTGAAATACCACTCGATTTCATTTCTTTCAATTTTGCTCATCTAGTATAATTATAAAGACTATGGGAGAATAAGAACTGAACAGGCCAAAGAATACTCCTTAGATAAAGAACAAACTTCTTACGATGATTTACTCGATGCCCTTCGGCTAAGTTTGAAAGGATTTATTAATCAATAGAATAAAATTAATTTATTATTGAGTAGTAAATCCGACATTTGTCTCATCATCTTAAGGCGCACCACTTTACTGACAAGGATGGTGATAAGTACTGTGATGAGTGTGTGC